>Ga0070735_10000309_pt1 | contig 57006 bp, 52 predicted proteins | sample Coa_R1_FD_66443 | JGI IMG/M metagenome (GOLD analysis project Ga0070735, IMG submission 66443) | Surface soil microbial communities from Centralia Pennsylvania, which are recovering from an underground coalmine fire - Coalmine... | ecosystem: Environmental > Terrestrial > Soil > Unclassified ... | reverse complement strand
GACACCTTTTAGAGGTACTCATTGGACAAGCAATAGTGCCTTGCTTGTAGCAACCACTAATGAAAAAATTATGTATATTATTCCTTGTGCACACGATTATATATGGAATGTGGAAAAACAAAAAAATAGTAACACATTATGTATAAGTGCTGATGGAACAAATATTATAGAACAGGATGCGGGGTGGATAAGTAATAATATTAATATGAGAACATTGGTTGATTCAAATATAGAAAAAACCTTAGATTTTTTGGATAGCAGTTCTGATGCTTCATGCAAAAGGCTTATTGGGCTAGCATTGCTGCATGAGGTATCTGATTATAATACGCGGCAAGTTCCTGAAGCTTATGCAGCACTTTATAATAAGTATCTTCCGCAAGAAGTAAAAAATGTGTTTGAATTGAATGTTGGTGCAGAAAAAGAAAATTATACTATTCCATCAGAATCACCTGTTGAACCAATAAAATCTTCTTTATTTTCCTATTTTAATTTTGCCGATAAACTAGAGAGTATCAAAAAAACGATTTCAGATTATCGTTACCAGATTTTTGGGTTAGCAACTATTGGATTGCTTGCGACCTATAAATTGTGGATGTTTAAAAAGAAATATTCTCAGTAAAATTAGTCAGGAAATTATTACATGAATAAAAAAATGTTTTTAGTGGGAACATTGTTGATAAGTTACCTCGTTAATAACATACATGCTATGGAGTTAGCAGAAAAGAGAACTCAAAGTGATAAAATAATAATGAGAATATTTCCCGCAGTTAAATTTGGTGTGGAAGACGTAAAAGATCATCCTGATATTGATGGTGTAATGATAGCTACTCTTGAAGGGTTTCAATTTAAAAATGATCAAGTTCTTCTGATTTCAGATCAAAAAGAAAATAAAGATTTTCCTTTCATGTGCGGAGATTATATTTATAATGATCAATCTTATTGTCCTCAAGAACTTGAATTAGCTTTACGTAACGGCTCAATGAGTAAATACCCAATCCATATGCACAGGAAATTAACCTATCTGACCGGTGATGAGCAATTAACGGTATTGCAACATAATGATCGAAATAGCGAACCAATAGAAATTGAACTTTGCGAGCATACTAAAAAGAGAATGCTCACCTATCTTTGTAATGATATTTATCATAAAGATGAACAATGTTTCAGTTTTTTTAAAAAAATATATTTTGATACTTCTGAAGAAACCAATAACAGTACATGCGCTACTCCTTTTACCGATCAAATAGAAATGATTGATGATGAAGCTTCATTAAAACCAGGTGATGGTATTGTATTATTTTCGCATGAATCAGATCAAAAAATCAGATTAAAACATTATGCCATCTTTTTAAATAAGGGAATTTATATTTCAAAATTCGGCAATAAAGGCGTGATATTAGTAACTGATCGGGAATCAATGCTACAATTTTGGAAATGTACCGGAGCTGCAAAAGTAAAACCTGATTGTGCTCATCTTGAAAGCTTTATAAAAACAGTTCTTTCAACAATTCCTCTTACCGATAAAACAAAAGCAAATAAGTTAGAAAGTATCAAAAAAGTGGTTGCTGATTATCATTACCACATTTTGGGATTAGCAACGGTGGGGTTGATTGCTATATATTGGAAAGATATTTTTGGAGCAGCTCAATAAGACTGTTTATTTTTGCATGTTTCTTATTCTGCTGAAATATAGTAAGCATCTCATATAATTGTACAAGATTTGCTTTTTTTTCTATAAAATCTATATCATCGCAATCTTTTTGGGTATAAAGAGGTATTGTATACGCTTGTTGAAACTGATCGGTGATAATAATGTTGTTTTCATCGGCAGTTAATCCGAGCGCGGAGATATTATCAGCTGCTTGATAGGCAAGAAATTTGCCATCTTCAGATGAATAAAATGTCAGGGTGTTTCTATAACTATTGATTATGAGTTTATTCTTTTTACTTGATAAAGTAAGAAAATCTTTTTCCTCATCAGATGAAGAGCGTGTATTTTTTTCGAGGATCCTATTTGTTAACGTGTCTAATAGTTCAAAATGTCCACTTTTTTGCATAAGCATAATTTTTTCACCTTCGCATATAAAAAATGCTTTATGCGTAATATATTCAAATCGAATTTCTCTATAAAGAAATTGAATTTTATTAAAATTACTCGTATCCCACAACTGTAGAACAGAGCTATTTTCTTTTTCATCATATGAAAGGGTAAGCAAGTGTGAATCGTCGGGGCTAAATTCTGCTGATACTATAGGAGCATCATGTCCGGGTAAATGATATTTATTTTGAGCAGTGTATACAAGCAAGTTAGGAAGTTCAGACGTACTGTTTTTATAGCTTCCTATCACAAATACGGGTGAATGATGAGCTGAGCAGATTACACTGATAGGGCCGTTCATCTTATGATCGAAAGAATCATCATTAGTTTTAGTATTAATAATACTTATAGTATTATCTTTTGATGCCGCATAGGCCAGAAGCGCCCCATCATAACTGAAACGGTAATGAGAAATACGTTTATTGCAGGTGAAGAGTGAGGAATTAATTCGCTTATTGTTTTGATTTACTTGGCAAAGAATAAAATTTTTCTTTTTTTCCGCGTGATTATCGGTGTCAAGAACAGCAAAGTGAGATGAAAGGCCCTCTTTATTTACCGGGCACATAAGTTTAGCAAGATATCTTTTGTTTTCTACAAAGAATTCATTTTTTCCATTTGTGCTATGTTCCTTCCATTGGCAATAGGTATATGCTGATGGGACAAGGAAATAGGTTCCGTCATGATAGCAAAATTGGTTCCATTGGTCATAAGGGCAATCGATTTTTTCTTCCGCTTTCAACTGATTATTAAGCCATTTATATCTGATCAGCTTATGTTTATATTTTTTTACCAATGGTTTGGAAATGCCCGTTCCAATGGCGGTAGATATATCTTTTGGTAAGAATTTATATGCGCAATATGTTAACAGACGTGGGTTTTTTGATGCATTGATTATCGTTGCACTGCTTTCTTGGGTTTGCGTGCAATAATCACAAAAATCTGCAAAAGTTTTTTGTGAATTAAGTATTTCATAAAGATTTTCTCGTTGTTCATCCATTCCTTGCAATGATGCTGAGGATGTTAGGAAAATAAGTAAAAAGAGAATAAGCATAAAGTTAACCTTATATTAAATTCGTAATAATTATAGAATCTATTACTATATAAACAAAAAAAGATCAAAATAGAGAGGATATTTATTATGAATCAAAGTTGCATAAATATTTTTTTAATTATTATATCAACTTTATTATTGGGAAATATAGCAGCAATCCCTTTTTCATTTGACCTTCCAGAGCACGTTACTACTTTTGTCACACAAAATCCACGCTTTATCAGTGCAAGTGATCATACCAAGCTTGCATACTATGATTTTATGCCTGAAAAACCAGATGCTATCATTATTTTTTATCATGGTGCAGGCTTATGGAGCAATAAACTGTATCAATACATGGCACAAGAATTATCCCAAAAATATAATGTTGGTATGTATCTTTTTGATATTCGTGGTCATGGTAATTCTCAGGGTGAACGCGGTGATGCTCCATCGGAAAAACAAATTTATCATGACATTTCTTCTGCTATTAATTTTGTAAAGCAACAACACGCTATTCCTCTTTTTCTAGCAGGGCATTCAGCAGGGGCAGGGCTTATTCTTAATTATAATAAACAGTCAAAACATAAGAATGTGGATGGTTATATTTTGATTGCACCTCTTTTAGGATCCAGAGGATATGATATTACTGCCAAACAGGATGATCCAGAAAAAAGATTCCTCAAAAAGCTATGCATATTTCCTCTTTTTACTGCAGCTATTACCAATGGTTTATTATGTTCGCATACTCCGGCTATTTTCTTTAATTATCCCGAAAGTGAAAAACAAAAAGATTTACATATGCTCGATTATTATACCGCACCAATTGCGCAAGCAACTACAATGTTTGCAGCAATTCTTGGTTGGTTATTTCCTTTTTCTGGTGGTCCCGAACAACTATTTAAGAATCTGGAGATTCCATGTTGTGTAATAACAGGGCAAAAAGATGAACAATTTATTGCAACAAAAATTATGCAACGTAAAGATTATGTACCACACAAAGTTACATCGCAATCACTATTCTATACGGTGCCTGAAGCAACACACCTTTCAGTTGTTTTGCATGTTTCTGATATCATTGCTTTGTGGATACAGACATTAAACAAAAGGAAAATAGATCATGCGTTATAGTTATCATTATTTTATAACATTGTCTTCATTGTTCTTAATGTGTAACGCAATGGAAATTGTTACCGAATTACGCGAAACAAAGAATGTACGATTCCTTGAGTATCTTAACAAAGATTGCATTGTTATCGCTGGCCTTGATGGATGCGATATTCTGAATGTGAAGACAAAAGAAATAAAAAATATAAATAAAGATGCGTATGTACGGGGCACCGGTTTAGCGGTGCATCCGCAAGGAAATAAAATAATGTCAGCTAACGGTGATTGGATTAGAATATATGATGCAAATGGCAATCAACAAGCACAACGTGAATATGGCTCTTTTACTAATTATTGTACCTTTAGCGGTCTACATAATTCTCTTTTTATAAGAAGCTATAAAGGTTTTGATATATACGATTATGTTACGGGAACATGCACGCATAAGAAAGTTAAGAACATTACGGATCTTGCGATTAATGATGTAACAAAATCAATAGCTATCACCAATACTGATCGTTCTGATCGTACTTTATTTTTGTATAAGCTAGACAATTTAACTACCCCCTACAAAAAGATTGATAGATTAAAAACGAGTTCTTCCTGTACATATAACAAAGCAGGATCAATGATTGCTGTTTCTAATGCTCGGTATGTTTTATTAATAGACTTAGAAAAAGAAACGGAGAATATTTTTGAGATAGAATCGGAAAGAGGAGAGGAATTGACAGAAAACTTTAATAAAGTTTTTTTTGTAAATAACAGTGTATTAGGTATATTCTCCGAGGTATTTTTAAAAGGATATGAGGACGAATATAATAGAAGTTCTACGCTGAGATATTATGATACTATAGCCAAACAATGTTTATATAAAATCGATCATTTATTTTCCCATGTTTGTGATCTTTCTTGTTCTCCTGATGAAGAGCACATAGCTTTTGCTGCTGATGAAAGGTGCGTTATTATGAGCGTTCCTTGGCAAGTTAGATATGAATTGGATATCAAAAGCAAATTTCCTTTTCTGTTGTTTGTTGTGCATCAATTAAGAAAAAAATATTTTTTACCTATGGATGTTAGCAATTATTGCGCAACTTTTTTATTGCACTGTTTTAAGCGGATATAACATGGATATAAGTCATCAAAATAGAAAGCACTTTAATTCTTCTGCTGTTTTGGCCTTATATTTTCTCAATAACGCAACAAAATCTCTTGCAAATGATTCAAAAGAGGAGAAAAAAGAATAAGTGGGGCAGCCTAATCGTATTTGGTCTAGTTCTTCTACAGAATGTCCAATCTTTCGTAAAGATTCCAGAGCAATATCGAGTGGTGTTCTACCAAAACTATCTTGCAAATTGACCATTTCTGGCATTGATTTTAAAAGGATTTCTCCTTTTTTTAAGATACATCTGTTTTCTAGGTGACCAGCATAATAAGGATTTGCAAACTCATGTAATATGCAAAATGCACCAGAAAGCGGTTCTTGAGTATATTGTTTTTTTGGGCTAATTCCGCATGAAATATAAAACTCCATAAGTTCAGATCCATATTTATTATCAAGAATGTGCCACAAAACATTGGTTGATTGATTTTTTACCTGGAGCATATGAGTTATTTCTTTTGCGTCGTTCCACTTTTTAAACGTCGGCCATTTATTAGTTTCTGCATGAATGTTAGCACCGTAGGTCATAAAGGTTTTGATCATCTCTATTGTTGGAGCGGCAAAAAAAACTGGAATTCCATCATATTGTAAATTTGGATCTATGCCATGTTGAAATAATATTTCAGCCTGTTGTACTTTGTTGTTTGCGGTTATATGCTGAAGTAAGGCATTGATATGAGTATTATTCGTGGCGCCGGCACAAATAAGTATTACCGCTGGCAAACTTTTAGCAGTCATGCTGTATGTAGGGTTGGCCATTAATTCGCGCCAAAGTTCATTTTTTTGATCAAGGTCATGGTGTTTGTGGAGAAAGCCAATTATTTGCGGTGTAAGAACTTCATTAAAGTGAGTGCATACACCGCGAAGCTGCATGTATTTTTTAATGCTCTGCACAAAAGCTTTTTTATCTACAACATGTTCTATTGCAGTTAATGTGCGTGAAACTTCAAATGGCTCCATTGTATTGAGATTATTAATAAGATTATGATGATCAGTGTTTGTTGTAGCTATTTCTTCTGAAAGTTCAAGGGAATAATGAATATTTATTATCTGGCGTGAAACATCACTTGGTAGTTTGATAAAATTGTCAATAAAAGTGATGTTTTTATTATTTTTGTTATATTCTTTTGCTTGAAATGCTATCAGCTGTTTTTGTTGTTGAGCATAGCTGAGCATTCCTTGAATGCTTGGAAAAGTAAAAAGTAAGCTGAGTGAAAAAATAATTGAGTTTTTCATAAGCATGTTTCGTTGGTATTATTTTCTATCTTTGTATATATTTTCTACCATATCGCAAGAGATGTTTTATAGCAATGTTTTAACGTACATAAAAGGAATATCACAGATATGTATTATGCAAGGTTGGGTTTTTTATTGCTGAGTGTTACTTTTATAAATAATGCAATGAAGAAAGAAGATGAGAAAAAGTTGGATATTTTAGCAGAAATACCAGCTAAAAGAGGACCTTTGGATGTTTACCATATTACTGATGATAGTTTTGTTGTGCAAACATTATCATTCAAATGTAATATTATAGATTGGAGAAGTTACACATCAAAAGTATTAGATGATTCATTTGTGTGTTACGTAAGAGTGAATACCAAGAATAAAAAAATAATATTATCTCGTCGTGATGTTGTAAAAATATATGATGAAAATGGTAAAGAAGAGCGATCTTTAACAGAAAAGGGCTATATTAGAGCTTGTGAGTTTGATCTATCTCATAATTTTCTCTTTATATGTTCAAACCCTGATTTGGTGGGAGGCGGTAATTTTACGGTTGCTTGTCAAAATTATTATCATAATGGTCGATATGAAAGAATTTATAATCATCCATTTTATTCACCCGTTGATTTTAACCCTTGTAAAGAAGAAATGGCTATGCTACATGGCCAGAGTGTCTTTTTGTATACTTTATCTGGCATATCATCCGCATCAAAGAGAATTGAATTACCTTACGAATGTAATTTTTGTAAATATAGTCCTCATGGAGCATGTATTATAGCAGGTAACACAGCTCATATTTTTAAAATAGATCTAACAAAAGAAGAAGTATCTGCATTGTTGCATTGGGATAATCAAGCAGAGTTTAAAAAAATACTATTTTATTCCAAAAATGTTTTGGTGACGATTGCTAAAATATTTTCTTGGAAGAAAAAGTCTACTTATATAGTGAACTATTGGGATATTAATACTAAAGAGTTGATTTATCAAATGCCATCATTTGAATCGAGTGATTATGCGCTATCTGTTTCTCCTCATAAAAAAAATATAGTAATAGCAGTTGATGATAAATATATGGTTGTGCCTATTCATTTTGAAGTTATGTATGAATCTGATATCAAAAAAGACTTTCCTTTTCTTTTGCTTACCTTTAATCATTTACAGACGCAGCATCAGGTTCCGCAGGATATTGTGGGATATTGTAAAGATATATTGTTAGAATTGTTTGAGCGTTAAAAATAAAAAATCATCGTGGGGAAGAGTTGTGAAAATAGTAAATTTAATGGCCGCTTTTGCGCTATGCATATCACCATCAGCTTTTTGTATGGAAGGCACAGTTGTTGCAAAGTTATATAGTGACCAATGCAAAGAAATTAACCGGAATAATGATGAAAAAGTATATAATTTTTTACAAAAAGCTTGCGCAACAAATAGAGAATTAGCCCAACAAGATATTGAAAGTAAATTAAAATATTTTGAAGAAAAGCTTATTAAAAGAAAAGATTATCTATTGCTTGCAGATAAGAAAAAATTTGCCATTGATGATGATACATGGCAAAGATGCATAGAATACGCACAGCAAATGGATACATTTAAAAAGACCACAAAACCTGTTATTTTTGATTCTATTGTACATGATAATACGTTGCCACCTTTATTTATTGAATTACTTAAAAAAGAGATGGTATTAAATGGTCTTAATCCTTCCATGTTTAATATAGAAAAAAAGGGAAACTGTTTTTTTTCTTCAAGAGGATATGGCGTTGCGTTTCACAAACTAAAGGATGTTTTACATATGGAAATTAAATTTCCAGGTTTTGTTAAAATCAGTGAGAGTATATTGTTGAAAATAAGTAATTCATATCGTCTGACAGAGTCTTTATGTGCCCTTATAGTGAGTACTATTATTGTGAAAAAAACCCATCCACTTATTTTTTTGAATCTTGGTCAAGCAGCCAAGAAATGTAGTAACACTAATCCTGATACTATAAGACCCGATATGTCATTATTTGCATTACAAAACCAAAGAACTGCTGCACTACTTAAAAAATGGTATAAAAAGTGCTTTGTATCGCATGGTTCGGTGATTTCTCAGCAAGAATTTTCTCGGAATATTAATTATTATAAAGAATTATGCAAAATTAATCGTCTGCATAAAATTTCAACATGGCTTAAAGAATATAAAGCAATTACACAATAACGAGGTGTTTGTATGCGTGTGTACTGTTTTTTTATAAAAACAATTATTTTTGTATCTATATGTTGCATGCAAAATTCTTTTGCGATGCTCGTAAAATATAGTTATGAAAAAGATAGAAGGGCGTTATATCAATCCATTAGATCGTATATTACAACGCAAGAACAGAAAAAAATAGCGCGCACCATGTATGCATGGCGCCATATTCAGCGCATGTATGAAAATCCTCAGTATGAGAACCCGGAATGTGTATATGAAGGCAAAAAAATTTTACCTCTTGTATTGATTAATAAAAGACCCATTTATAAAAAAGAAAAGCCGCATTGTTTAGCGATCGATCCTTGTAAGCTTATGCGGGATGAAAGTTCATCAGAAGATGATTCAGATGATAATATGCTTGTTTTATCCGATACAAAGTATTGCGTACAAATTATATTTAATAATTTTGTTCACCAAATAGGCCAAGAGAATATTCAATATACTGATGGCAATAGTCGCTTAATCAAAGCAGTTCTATCCAACAATAAAGAAGATATCGCACAAATATTAGATAAATATATTAAAACTAATTTTCATTACAAACGCATAAAACGTGATCTGTATAATGCAATTATGATTGCAATTCATTGTCCTTACGTAACAAAAGAGATTCTTGAACGGTTATTGTGGGAAAAGAAAAAATTTAATATATATAGGGGTATTTCCTTTCCAGATATAAAGGCGCTTAATTTACTTGCTAGCGCTGCTCACAATAAAGATGCTTTTACATCAATTGCGATGATTGATCCTTATAATTGTGGTAATAAAAAATTTAAATATGAGACAGATGTTGAGTATAAAACAATATTGGATCGTATGTATGAAGAGGATTATTTTACTGAAGAACATATTGCAATTATGAGAAATTTCGGTGCAAAGAATCAAGATCAAGCGGATGCTTATGATTGGGCAGTAAATAACTTAACAAGGCTTTATAGGAATCAAAATCGATTGTTTGTGAGAAAAATTTTATCAGATGAAAAAAATGAAGTATCCACGTATTTTAATTTTTCTGAAGATAGTTTGATTAATACATTTTTTCTTGGTTCTTGGATTAATCCTTATCATGAATCATTTTATGTGAAAGCTGATGAGCATATTTTTACGTCACTGATAATGATGAATGGATTAAAGCATTATGCAGAAGTTTTAAAGCAAGATAAAAATGCATTGAATAATATGAATAATCCCCTTATTCAAGCCATTGAGTTAGGTGAGCCAGCCGATATTGAAAAAGAAATAGTGAAACTGTTGAATAAAACAGATAAGCATGAAATTTTTTATACGCTCAATAAAGCTATTGGAGCAGTCTGTTTTGCACATAGCTTTCAGTATCGGGCGTTATTTTTTTGTGAACAGAAAATGTTTTTAATGAAGCATCCTGATTTATATAATGAGCAATATAGAGCAAAAATAGCGTATGTATTAACGCGCATGAACAGCAAAAGCCTTGCAACGTTACAGTTGATTTTTAAAATAGATCCTTACAATATCAATGACCTACCATGGAAAGATGATAATGAAACTGAATATAAAACCAATATAGAACGGGTACGTGATTTGGTCTCACCAGAAATATATAATAATCTGATTTCTGAATGCGAATGTTTAACGGCGCAAGAGGTGCCTTTATATTATGAAGAACTTATTGGTAATATCCTCAAAGAAGCACCTTCAAGAAACCATGATTACATTGAGCAGTTTAATAATGTTATGCATTGTGCATCATGGAATGTGGTGCGAAAAGAACGGAGAAAGATGCATAGCGTTGATTAATATAAGTATTAGAACTTTTTATAGAAAAGGGAAAGTCGATGAGTAAAAAATATATTTTATATACCATGATGTTGTTATCAATGCATTGTGGCATTATTGTGAGTATGCACCACATGAAGTTATGCAAGATAATATTAAAACCACAACAATTTTGTACAACGCCTAAAGTTGATCATATGGATACTTTTGAATTTCTTTTGAAAAATCCTGAATCTGTATGCCATAAAGTATTAAAAGCACATATAGAATTAAGAAAAATTGAAATTGAGTGTCAAATACGTACTTCAAATGGTTATAATCATTTGGGTCGTGTTGCGGGAATATGGCAAGACGATCAGTTATTAGATAAATTAAATAAAATTGATACTACAAAAATATTATCGTAAGCAATAAAAGAGCAATATCAATGGTCGATATTGCTCTTTATTTTTTTATATTATTTTTATAAAGCGTCTCTTTTAAAAGACGTATTGCTTCTTGGTCTTCTTCTATTTCTATTATTTGTAAAGGAGTTAATCCTTGTCCGCTAACAATTGCTGGATCTGCTCCAGCACTCAGAAGAATTTTTAATTTTTCGATAAAGTTGTCTACGATAAGGTATGATTCGCAAAGAAAAGTAAGCGCTGTTCCTTGGCGAGTGCGTAGATTAATATGTATAGATGGCTCATGGCATAGTAAATTTAAAGCATTGGTATTGGCTGGTAGACAGCTTCCCATTAATGGGGTAAAGCCGTAAGCGTTGCTATAATTAATATTAATCTTTCGAGTGTCAAGAAGGCAGTTAATCATGGTAGCATTGATAGAACTGTTATTGACAAGATCAATGGGGAATGTTGCAATGATCAGGAGGCTATTTTTTCTATCGTCATCTTGTTTTTCAGAAAAAGAACGGTACGTAAAATTTAAATCTACGTAACCTTTATATTGGATATAGAGATTATTAAACAGTTCTTGAGTAAATACTGTTTTTTCCAAAAAGAGATTTTCAAATTGTTTTTGAATGGAAAGGCGGTGTTTTGCTTCTTTTGTTTGTAATGCATAACAAGTAGCTTCATCTGAGCATTCAAATTGATCAGCTAAATGTTTTATTAGCTTAAGACAAAAGTGAGGCTCATTAATTAATTCAAGAAGATCTTTATTTGTTTGAGCAAGTGAATTGATTATTTTACCCGCAATTGTTAAAGATCGTGTAGTGCTATAGCGAGTTAATAACGTAATAATATGATACTGTTCTTCAAGAGCAAGATCAGTAAAAGGAAATGGTTCATCAGGATATAGTTCTGATAAAGATTGTTCAAAGGAGCCAATGTTTCCGCTTAATAAACTATTTCCAATAAACTCAGTGAATGTACGCAGATATTGTTCATGTTCAGTGGGTTTTTCCATGCTCTGTAGATGAGTGTTCAGTATAATGCTTAAAAACAGGATAAATTTTATATTCATGAAATTAATCCCTTTTTTTAAGCAGCACGAGCCACTTGTTCTGTTTCGTTTAATCTTTGTTGGAGTACAGGAGAAGCATAATCAAAGCTACTTTTACCAGAATTATCTTTTTGGTAAGGGTCTGCACCAAAGTTAAATAATAATTCAGCCATTGAATAATTATTGTTTCTACATGCGATCATCAAAGGAGTCGTGCCCGTTTTATAATCGCTGATATTGGGATCAGCATTATATTTTTCAAGTAATATTCTTGTTACTTTTATATTATTTTCACGTACTGCATAGAGAAGTAATGGAATACCCTGAAGATTTAATTCTCCATGCCTCTCAAAGTCATAAAAAAAATTAATCTTAAATTTGCTGAACACACGGTATAAATCCACGGTAATGACCCCTTCATCCAGAATTTCAAAAATAGCTTGCCAGTTTAAGGGCTTGATTGACCAGTAACCGCCTTGTTCAACAAGATTATTCATATCTTGCCAAGCCATTTTTTGAGTGGAAGTGAGCATTTCAGGAACTATAAATTTGCTTGGTTTTTCCATAGAAAAAAGCATATTTGCCGGTAAAAGCATGGCTATTGATAATAAAGATATTTTTTTCATAGAGGGACTCCGTTTTTAAATTAAAGATCTTTTATTCTAAAGCTTACCTAAAATTAGTTCAATTTGTCAATATTATGGTTTAGGTGAGCCAAAAACCCCTAGGGAGTAAATAATTCTTTACTGCTTTAATCCACGCTATTTATATACTCATTCTTTGTTTTTGTATCCAATTCCATGATACATTATTTATAGCCCTATTAAATTCATTTATCTGGGAATTATTACGTGATGGTAACTCTTTTATAATATTATCAATAATCAGTTCATTAAAAGTATAAACTTGCTGAGACGTTATCCAACCGCAGGAAGCTAAATCATTATAAAAACTCGGAGCAAGATTTAACGATAATAGCCGATCTAAATTTGTTTTATATTCAGTTTCGTTATCATCTTTCCACGGCAATTGATTGGCATTATATGGATCCATCTGAGCAACTAATTTGAATGCCGCATCATTGCATAAAGCTATCAGTATCAATACATAGGAAATTTTTCCTCTATCAATATCATCAAAACTAAAATTCTTTCTTATAAATACTTTTTGCTCATATAACAACAATTTTAAAGCTTCCATTTTATTAAAAGAGATAGCGGCACCAATAGCTTTATTGAGATTGTGATATGCTTTTTCTCTATTGATACTTTTTACTAATGCGGCTTCAATTTTTTGCTGATTTCCCAAGCAAATTGCTTTGATCAAAGGATTATTGATATCTAAAGATTTTATATTAATAGGATCTTGATAAAAAAACTGCTCGTATGTTAAAGTTTCATCTAATCGCATTTTGCCAATTTTTATTATATCCTCAGTAAAATGCTGCTCATCAGAATTTTCATAAAATGATTTTTCATAAGCATTAATCAAAGATCCAAAAAATATTTGATTTGCTAATGCGTCTCCCGTATTAACTATATAAACAGGAATATAATTTTTTTCATCCGCCAAAAACTTTCTTACAAATCGCAGAGTTTGCTTTTTATACAGCGTCATAAGGTTATCTAAGCCTATTTCATCTTTGGTTAATGTAAGAATGCTTTTTTTATTTTCAATTTTTCTGAGAGCGCCATTATCTCTCATGATTTTAATATGTTCTGCATCAAAATTATCATTTTCATACATACAATCTAGCAAGGTCTTGCTCTCTTGCTCATCATCAAAAAAATAAGCTTTATTGTGTTGATTATACGGATCTATGGCAACAACAAGATTGAATGAGCTTTTATTTTTAGCAGCAATTGCTAACAATTCGAATGCTTTTTTACCTGCTTTTTTGGTAAATTTAGTATAGGTATGGAATTTTTTCTTTTCCCATAATAATAATTCAAGAATATCTTTTTTTACATGAGAACAATCTATTGATGCAGTTATAGCTGCTTGCAGATCATATTTTATAACTTTTCGTGTACAATTATTTTTAACATTATCATCTAATGCGTGAACAACATCATCTTTTGTACCAAAAAAAACTGCTTTCATAATGCGCCAATCATTACTATATCTCGTCGAAAACCAATTTTTAACAGGAGTTTTTTCTGCATCTAATCCTAGTAACTCAAACTTTTTCTGTTTTATCTTTTCGATAGCATTATAATATGCCTGATTATAGCTTTTGGTACGTCTTTCTTGAAATGGTAAAGAATCTTCAGAAGACAATAATGTATAAGGATTAATAACAATAGCCCTCATATGTTCTTGAGTAATAATAGGGCTTTGATTAATAAAAATGATGGGTACATGATTTTCTTCATTTAAAAGGAAATTTTTTACAAACTCTAGATTGTCAGCATTTTCATAAACCTGTTTTAAATTACGCCAGCCTTGCTTTTCTCGTTCATCTTTTATCATTGCAAAAGATGTGCTATTTGTTACCAATAAAACAAGGACAACAATTATTCTCAGAAAAAATTGCATGGAGATCATAGAGCAAATTATTGCAAAAAACTTATTATTGTTCATATTATTTTCCTTATGATTATACAAGTTGTTTATATTATAGTAGCAGACAACAGAAAAAACTTCACTCAGTAGTTTCTTTTTATTCTTAAATAGTTTGTTATAATAATGCCAGTCGAACTAACCAACAACTAAAAGGACCGTTCATGAAAAAAACTGTTGCAGTTTTTATGCTCTGTGCACTCAACACATCATCTTTATTTACTATGCAACTGATAACTCGTAAAAAAGATTTATCACGGACTCTCTTAAACTTTGGTTATCGCAACACGCATTACATATCAGATTCAGAAATAAAAACACAGCTCGATAAAAAAATAAATAGATTATTGTATGGAAATACAGCAGTATCCATAGCCACTATTGCTGCCGCAGGCGTAACTAATAATCCTTATTTTTTGATACCACTTATACCACATATTGCCAGTATGGTAGGCATTTGTATCGTAGATTTGGCTACCAACAATCCAATCGATGAACCAAAGCTTATTTGCGACCTTATGTTTTTTACTCAGCAAAGAAAAACAACCATAGATAAATTCATCAATGAATATAATGAAACAAACAATGACATAGAATGGCTTAAACATGCAGCTCTGAATGAAAAATTACTCAAAGATATGGGAACAAAAACTGAATTATTAGAAGAATATATCGCAACACTTGTTGATAGAATGGAATTAAAAAAATCTTATGAAAGCACTTTTGCCCAAGTAATTGCACCTATTTTTAATCAACATCATGATGCAAATCTTGAAGAATGTTTAGCTTATAATGAAAAGAAGATAACAAGACTGGATAGAGCAAGACTTTACAAACTTCCTTCTTTGCCTTTAGCATGGTTACCAAAAAGTTTACGCCAAGCCATATATAAATTTGACAAATATGGTGATGCATGGCAAATGCTCATTGCTTTTGATCTAGCTTTTCTTGGCATGTTAACCGGCTTTGCCGCATGCGGATTTCCTATTCATACCGCCTCAACCATCGCAAATATGGAAATGGCTTATTATAATCAAACATTTTTTGAACAAGAAAGCTTGGATGATACCAAAAAGCATCTTAAACTTATTACCGCGCTTATTAAATTACAACAAAATAATCTGAACAATAAAAGTTAAAAAATCGCTAACCACAAGGAATGTTAATGAACGTAAAGAAAATATCTCTTTCTTTGATAGTATTAATCAATTGTTTTACCAATATTTTACCGTGTTCTATCGACAACACTCTTACGGTGATAAAAAATCTTAAAAAATTTAAAAAAACTGGCTGCTGTGTTGGCTGTGATTTAGCAGATCAAGATTTGCGTGAAATATTTAAAGAAATACGAGCAAGAGATCCTCACCATATAATTAATTTACAAGGAGCCAACTTAAACCGCGCAAATATTTCAGGAGTTTTTGCACCTAAAACAAATTTTTCTAATGCACAAATGCGAGATACCATAGCAACATATGCTTTTTTAAATGAAGCAAATTTTGAGAATACCTGTATACATAGAATAAAACTTGAATATGCTTTACTTTATAAAGCAATCTTTAAAAAAACGCATTGTGGAGGAGCAAATTTTGCTTACGCTGATTTAGTAAAAGCTAATTTTGAAGAGGCGTTATTAGAACCATCTGGTTGCCAGGTATATGGACCAGCCAACATGGGTAGTTTTTACAAAGCAAATGCAAAATGGGCAAACTTTAAAAACACCAGATGGTGCTTTTTTCATACAAAAGATGCTGATTTTACCGGAGCAAATTTTACTGGTGCAAAAAACTGGTTTGAATACAAGTTTAAAGATGCGATCATGACGGATGTTATTTATCCAGAAGATAGAAAATAGTAAACAAGAATAATCTCAAAGGAACTTATAATGAACAAATTAATCACCTTAAATATTCTTGCTGTGCTGGCATACGTGCATAGTAATATATGCATGGAGATTGAAATCAGCTCTCGTAATCCCCGCAACGTCTGCCATTTGCTTCAAAATAATGGGGCATGGCTTGAGCAATTGAATCATGCCGAAGCGCAAGGTAATTACTGCCAAGATCTTTGCATTGCACGACATACGCTGCGAAATGTTTTAAGCAATTCCTCTTTGTATGAATCACCGAATGCCAATTTTCCTGGAATGTACAAGAAAGATGAAAAATGGCTGAAGCATCAATTTGGTGCAAAAGCTGCGCAGCTGGCAATCAATGCGGTTCAGCAAATTAAAATTGCAGAGCATACCAAAGATCTTATGCAGATTTGTTCTGAGCAATCCGATGTCAATAAAATTAACAGTTATATTCAAGAATGGTTGTCTGATAATCGGCAATTTTCTCAATTAAATCTTGCAACACATTTTTCTGATGTTGATGGAACAACGCTTTTACACCACGCTGCATCACGATTAATATTACATAGAATTCTTTGGACAATGCTCAAGCATGGTAAAAATCCTGATCTTTTGGATGCGTATGGACAATCACCATTATTTTATGCGATAAAAGAGGGTGCTCTTGATAATATGAACTTGTTAATACAACATAATGCTCATAAATCTCTTCGTGATTGTAATGGCTTTAATCCATTACATATTGCAGCGCAACATAATCAGTTTTTTTGCATTAAAGAAGAAATTAATATTCCGTATAATGATTGTCCCAACAATTTTGGAAATACACCTTTGCATGTAACACTTAAAAACAGAGCGAGCACAAAAACAGTAAAAAAATTGCTTGAAAACTACGGATTTGATTGTTGTGCATGTGATCTGCAAGGGCAATCATACGTTGATCTTACTATTACGCATAAACAACCAGAAAATGAAAAACTTATTCGTGCGCAGTTAGATAAAAACCTCTTAGCGTACATTGATGGCTGTTATCATCATTTTACTGCAGAGAAAATTGAGAATTTATTACGACGTGGTGCCAATATTAATGCGCAAAACGAAAAAGGTGAAACTCTTTTACATAGTAAACAATTAGAAATACAAACTTTGGCAATGCTTCTTAAGCATAATGCTAATGTTAGTATTAAAGATAATACAGGTAAAACACCATTGGATGTCGCAATATATAATTGGCCGCATCAGATGATTTCTTTATTGCTTGATCATGGTGCATTAATAACACCTAAACAGCATATGAATTTAATTTTCTATATGACGGGAATGAATTTAATTTTCTATATGACGGGATTGCGTTCTGTTAATGAAATGGGTGAAAAAGAACAACAGATTTTTGAACTTATCGACAAGAGTTATAAGCAACAAAAATGTTGTAGTTGTCATGAGACACAAGAAAAATTGGCAGAAGAAAAATGTTCGTTAAATTATACCTACACTGGTACGAGGAATCATAAGCGCGAATTTATTTGTTTCAATTGTTTGGATAGTGTTCTGTAATCGATAATAAAAAATAAGAAAAAACAGCTATGTTTATAACATTTCTTACGATAATAGCTTCATGCAATTTTGTGCAACAAATAAAAAAATATATTAAAGATCAAATGTCAAACACTATTTTTGAGATTTAATAATGATCTTATTTTTTTCGAAAATAGCCATTTGAGATTCTTTATAGTTAGTTATATCTTTTATGCTTAAAAGATTTTGATGATGCATATACGTAATATTTGCTTCTAGAGCTTCTTTAAAATCTTGGCTGTATTGTTTTATATCCGTAGCGGTGTGCAGGTTTGGATATGGATAACACCAATGATCATTTTCACCTTGATGTCTTTTCATAGCATGGGAATAATAAGTTGCGGTGATGCATAGCAGTGTTAAAAAGAAAATGTTTTTGTGTGTCATAATAATCCTATCATAAGAATGTTTTTTATGTTGTATTCTACTATAATATAAACCATCTGTATAATAACAATGGAAAAAACTTCTATATCATTGGAGTAATTGTATGAATTCAATAGTTAAAATATGTATGAGTGTGTTTTGTCTGAGCATGGTAGTAAGCACCATTGCCGCGGAAAAAGGAAATAATGCTGCATTTGTATGTTCTTCATCTGTTCGTATGGAAATTGCTCTAAAAGATGATAAAGCAACTGGCAGATTTATTGTAGGTGCATGTGCCTATTTTAAAAATAAACCGTATCAAAAAGGGAACATTGAAAAATATGCACCGGTTATTGATTTTGCAGAAAAAGCACGCACTAGATATTTAACAATGATGCTTATAGAGGTTTGTTTACCCGCAAATGTAGTAAAAGATTATATCAAGCCGCATCTTGCAGAATGGGCTATAACAGCACATACAAAGAATGTTAACCGTTATAAAAAATTGATAAGAATAAATTACTATACTGACAAAAAGCATCAGAAAGCTATTTTTTTCTTTAAAGAGCAAGCGAGTATTATACGTTTATGTGAGGTGATCTCTATACATCGAGACTTAGAAAACTCATGTGTGCAAAAATTTTTCAATGATAATCAAGAATCAGACAGACGAGGGATAATTATTCAAGCTATTCAAACCTATGTTAAAGAGAGCCTAAAAGATAGAGAGCAGTATCTATGCAATCAAAAATAATTCTCACGCTAACATTACTAATTATGATCGGTGCGCCTATTCTGCATGGTATGGAAGCAGAAGACACACAGCACAAGAAAAATCATTTGAATATTGATCATTTATTAGCCAAAGATGGTAAGTATCTCAAGCAGCTGATTGCTCTTGAAAATAGTGGTGTGTTTACGAGTGATCTGGTATATGCTTCAGGAGTTTTAAGACAGGCAGATAAAGAGGATATTAAAAAATATTCTCCTAAAGCATTGCAATTAAGAACATATATTGTTCAACGTATTGATGATTTAGACGCGCTACAATCGGCAATTAATAAAGAAGATGTTGTAACTATCCAAAACCTTGTACAACAAAATCCTTATCTTATTAATGCGCGTTGCTTTATGCCGGGTAATCCATGTTCGTTATCTATGGCGGTTGATGCGCGAAAAGAAAGATCCGTTGAAAAGCTCTTACAATTAAAAGCAAATCCTAACATGTGTGATGCAGAAGGTAACACGCCTTTGCATACAACAAAATTGTACAATATTGCAAAAATGCTCGTTGATTACGGTGCTGATGTTAATAAAAAAAATAATCGCCAAAGAATTCCTGTATTTTGTCAGATACGGTGGGCAACTTTAAAGATGATAAAGTTATTAGGTGATCGTGCAAAGATTAATAAAAAAGATTATAAGAAAAATACCGTATTGCATGAAGCATTTAAATATGGACTAACAAAAAATGTAATTGCATTGCTATTGCACTATGGCGCTGACCTAGAAAGCCGCAATTATAGAGGTGTAACGCCTTTTGATATATGTTGCTTATCACATTATGAAAAATATAGTGATCTGCTTGCAGAAAAAGGATATTTATATTTTTATAAATGTTGCGATGGTAATCCTTTTATTTTATTGCGTGATAAAGCTGAAATATTGATAAAAATTTCAGAAACGCCTTTGGGATCATCTGAATGGGCAAAAGCAAAAAAGGGCTTGCTTGCATTAGATGCTTATATGAAAGCTTCAATTGATCGAACACAACAAGCGCGTTACCGTTCAGCATCACAATGCCAGACTGAATCTATTTCTGTTAATCAACACGGTTGCTTTTTAAAAAACGCTTTATACGATGATTGTAGATATTTTTTTGGGCAAGAAAATATGGATCGAATGTATACAATACTTGAAGAAAGATCTGCAGCAGAAAATAAACTGAATAATGCCGTTATACAAAAAAAAGAATCAAAATTACGCAAGATTATCAAGAAATATGGTGTGGATAAAGAGCATCAACATAGGTTGATGAAATTGAGTATTCAGTGTGGGGATAATGCAGAATTATCTTTTTATCTAAAAAGTGGGTTTGATCCTGATGCATGTGAATGGACGTGGGAGCCTTTATTGTTTACTGCCATAGAAAGAAATAATTATGAAGCATTGCAATTACTTTTGGATTTTGGTGCTGATTTTATAGTGAATAATGCGAGCAGAACTCCGTTGGAGTACATGAGGTTTTTAGGACACGATGAATGTATTTCTGCATGGCGTAACTCTTTAACAAAAATATTTATAGAGAAATTAAGCAAAAAGAATCATTTGGGTTATTGCTATCTAATGCCATATTTTTTGGAAAATGGTGTTGACGTGAATGTGGTAGATGATAAAGATAACACGCCGCTGTATTATGTGTTACAGCAGGGATGCTCCAAATGTATAGCTGTATTACTTGAGAACAATGCAAAAATCCGCCGTAAAGATGTCAAAAATTATACACGTATTTTAGAGTGGGCATGCGAAAACCATAATAAAGAGGTGATAACGCTTTGCTTGAATGAAGGAGTGTTGATTTATCCACAATACATAGAGAATGAATCAGATAAGGATATAAAAAAACAATTAAAAAATGCGTATGATCAACAATTTTGTATGGTATGTTACGATCATCCTCCTGTTTTCATGAAAGAAATTCCATGCGCAAACAAACATAAGAATAATTTTTTATGTTCTGAGTGTAGTAATAAAATTAAAAAATGCCCGTTTGGTTGTGGTGCATTGAAATATTAGAACGCCCTAAGAAACCCTTCAGCCCCAGTTTTCATTTCATTCCAAACCGGGGTCCCCGTCGGAAGGAACTGAAGATGGGGTTAAACAAGTTCAGGGCGAGCGCGGAACTAAATTTTATTTTTTTAATTTTAGGTAATGTAACCGCACATCTTGCGGTAAGCGTTCAATTGCATAACGCAGCATGGTGCGTGGCATAGTAGCTGCATGCATATCAAGAAAATTACGCAATGCTGATTCATCACGTTTACCCATTTCCCGCAGCATCCATCCACTCGCTTTATGAATTAAATCATGGGTATCGTTGAGCAGCAGTGTAGCTATTTTTAATGTCCATTCAAAGCTGTTTTGGCGAATAAAATAGAGCGTTGCTACCATTGCAATGCGGCGCTCCCACAGATCTTTTGATTGAGCCCATTGTAGCAATATACTTTTATCGTGGGTATATAAATGTGGACCTATAATAGCAGGTGCAACATCATCCACCAGATTCCAGTTGTTGACAGATTTCAGATGTTTTAATAAAAACTGGTACATTTCTTCTTTATTCTCACTTTTTTGATATTGCTTGATCAGAATCAATAAAGCTAATTGCCGTTCATCATTAATAGGTGATTGCAAGAGTGTGCTTATATCAGATAGTGGTAAATCTTTTGCTTGTTGGGTAAGTTTTTTTAACATAGGAGTATTTACGCCAATAAATTGATCATGTTCAGCGTATTGACCCGGTTTGGTTTTAAAAAAGATAGGTTTGTAACCGTTTTGTGGTGCCGCGTCATGAAGGAGCTTTTTAAGCTCTTGTAATGTCATCATAATCTAAAAATTTCCCGTTAATTCAGTAATTTCCGTGGTGATTTTTGCTTGACGTACTTTGTTATATTCTAATTTGGTGGTGTTTAATAAATTGGTTGCGTTACGTGTAGAGCTATCCATAGATAAAAAGCGTGCTGCATGCTCAGAAAGCAATGATTGAAAAATAAGATGTTGCAATTGCGCTTCAATATATTGCACTGCAAGCGTATTTAAAATGTTTTTTGGTGCTTCATCCCATATAAAATCTTCGGTAGAAACTTCTGCTGTTGATACAGTGGCAGGATTGAAAGGGATTAAATGGGTAACGGTTGCTTTTTGCACAAAGAAGTTTTTGAAAATATTGCTGATAATGGTTACCGAGCTATACGCAGGTGTGGCGGTCATGATAAGATCAGTCAATTCTTGCGCAATACTTAAAAAATTACGCGCGGTCAAAACAGGAAAAGAGCACATCAATTTATCAGGGTGATGTTCAATCAAATAATCGATTGGTTTTTTACCAAGTGCGGTAAAATGATAATGCGCGGAAGGGTTTTCTTGCAGATATTCTTGTAAAAACTTTGTTAGTTGTGTATTGAATGCCCCACAAAGACCTTTTTGTGATCCAATAATGATAATTAAAGGATTTGAATTTGGTCCACTTGGCATAAGTCTTTCATGCGTCCATGAACTGGTTGCTTGTTGTACTTTGGTGAGCAACATCTTGAGTTCATTAAGATAATCACTTAATGGCTCTTGTTTTGCTTTAAGCCGTGAATGAGCAGACATAGAAATAATGCGCATAACATCGGTAACTTTTTTAATAGTTTCGATGGTTTTGATGCGGTTGCGCATTTGAATAAGTTTGGACATGGGGCCTCGTTTTTCCGCTCGTCCTGAGCTTGTCGAAGGAGTCGAGTATTAATATACCTTCAATGTACCTTTACTTATGTTATTTTTCAATATGCGTATCACGGCTCATTTTAATTTAATCTAATGGATATTTGGTAAAATGTTCTGTTGCTGATCTGTTTTTAAAGATTTCCCATATATCTCCACCGCATTGGTGAGCTGTTTGAATTATTTTGCGGCCTATTACTTCAGCGCGTTGTTGGGTAGTTTGCAAAGCTGTTGATAATTCTTGATTAGCTTTATGTTCAGTTTTTTGTATTTCTTCTATTATTGTTGGCTGTGATTGTTCAGTTGTTTCAGATTGCTCACTACGTGAAGAATTATGTGTTGAATTTGATAAAGCTTCTTGCAAAGACGGTTCATAAGTAATATCTGAATTGGTGGCCTGAGTTCCATACCAATAATTTTTAACATTATCTCCGTAACAATAAACAAGCACACCTGTTGTTAGAACAGCGCCGAATGCGAGCACCCCCATGGTTTTATTATTGTTATTATCGTTATCACCGCTGTGTAATGGTAGATGCGATAAAGATGCCAAGCTCATAAGAGTTAATAAACATTTTTTCACGAGAAATCCTTGTATTAAACGATATATAGATATTTTACAAACTAACAACTACTTTAACTTTTATCAAGTTAATCATGTGGTATAATGTATCTTTTATTTAAAATAGATTGTATTTTGGTAAGCAATTGTAACTAACTGTGCTGAATTTGCTATACTAAAAACAGTGGGGAAAATTATAAAAAATAGGTGAACAAAAGTAGGGACGCATGATTATTGTGGTTGATGCATATAACCTTTTACGATCCATACCTCCATATAAAAAAACCATTACGGATAAAGAGCGTGTGTATTTTATTGCACAATTAAGTGCGTATGGAAAACGTAAAGGACATAAGATAGTTATTGTTTTTGATGGTGGTTCCCATGAATGGCCATTTAAAGAGCATATGAAAACGGTAACGGTGGTATACTCAGGAATCCATGAAAGTGCGGATGATTATATCAAAGAGTATATGCAAATTCATCACACCCAAGATCTCTTATTAGTGTCTTCAGATACAGAGTTAAATCGGTGGGCGGAGCGGTTGAATATTCCTTCTATTGATTCACCCGCGTTTTATGATCTTTTGTATCAAGAATTATCAACAAAAAAATCGATTCCGCACAAAAATTCTGAGGCAACAAAATTGCATCATGATAATGATACTATTGATATCGATGCATTAATGATGCAAGCAAGTAAAATAGTGCCGCAAAAAAGTGAAGATGTTGCAGCTGAAAAATTGCAGCGGCATCACGCTAAAAAACATGAAGTGAGCAAAAAAGAACGGGCGTTATTAAAAAAATTAAATAAGTTATAGAGTTTTTATGACATATTCAAAAGAAATAATCTATTCTTTAGATGACCATGAAGTAGTTATTCAAGAGCTTAAAGCATTGATGCCGCAGGTTAGTGTGTTTGCATGCGTTGGGCCCCTTGGTGCGGGAAAAACAACCACTATTAAAGCATTATTGCGCAGTTGTGGCGTGACGGGTGTTATTACCAGTCCAACATTTACGTACGTGAATGAATATACCAATGAGCAAGGTGAACGCTTTTATCATTTTGATCTGTATCGGATTTCAAGCGTAGAAGATTTTCAGGCGCAAGGATTTGATGAATACTTATATCAACCCGCCCTTCGTAGCTCGCAGAGCGAAGTAGGGGCTGATAGCTGGTCTTTTATTGAATGGCCGGAAGTGATTAAACCATTATTAACTCATGATGTGTGTTGGGTTACGTTTGATTATCATACAGATCCTGATAAGCGCATCATTAAAATAGAGCTTGATTCTTTTAATTTTAACTTACTTTGATGTTCGGTTAATTTTTCTATGGAACGAACCAATATTTCTGCTAGTTTTTCATATGTTCTTATTATTTCGATGAAAAAACTATCTGATTTATCCCTCATTGTTTCATAATCAGGGCATAATTGGCAAAAGAGATTAGTAACGGTAAGAACCTTTAAACCTTGCTCTGCAAAAGTATTAAGTTGTGCTGTTTCATCATGCATCGTTTGAAATAGTTTAAGCAGGTCATGATGTTCTTTTACTGATAAGCGCGATCTTTTTTTAGGTGATTGCGCGTTGTTTACTTTAGTGTCGAGTGATTTTTTGTAGATTGCGATGGTTGATAACTGTTTATAAACTCCGTTGTTTGCAATAGTTTCCAATTTGGTATTAAGCTTTTTCCTGAAAAATATGGCATTTCTTAAAGCTTGATCATGAGATTTTTTTTTGCGTATTTTGGTAATGATTCTTGATTCCTGGCTGAGTATTTTCAGTTCTAATTTTTTGGATTTACGGATTGCTTTAAAGATATTTAAGTTATCGTCGGAAATGATAATGGTGCTTGATTCAAAAGAGTTTCCGTCTTTTATGCAAACATGTTCCATGCTATTAACGGTAGAAAAGAATAATAATAAAGATGGGATGAGGTTGTGGGTCATAGTGCAAATCCTTTTTGGCAGTTAGATCGACGATTTTGGCTGTAAGGTAAAGGATTTCGTGATAAATGTAAAGAAAATGCGAAGGTTAATTATTATTATATCTATATATTTTAGTAACTCATAGAATAGCGAGATATTTTTTTTAAAAATGTATATAAAAAAAGCGACTTCATTTTTTAATGAAGTCGCTTTTTTTATATTTTGTGGAGATTATATATTAAACAAATAATCCTTCTTCTTCGAGAATATCAAAGGCAACATTAAAGAAGGTTGGACCATTTTTAAGTTTAAATGTTCTATTAAGAGAACCATCTTCATTTCGTAAAATTTCAATATGATGGTTGCGATAGAGACCATTTGTTTCTTCTTCGAGATCAACCATTTTAGGATAATGTGTTGCTATAATGCTAATGTTATTACTATAGCTTCCCATATGTTTTGCAAAACGTAACGCAGCAGCTTCACCTTCTTGAGGAGATGTACCAGTGAAAATCTCATCAATAATCACAAAGCCAAATTCTTGTGCTTTAAGAGATTGCACCAGATCCAGAAGTTTTTTTGCGCGCATTACTTCCGATTTAAAGAGAGAAGCTCCTGTTGCAATATCATCAGAGATATTCATGAAGCAATTTAATTTCATAAATGGCGTAATGGTAAGATTTTCAGAAGGAGCAATACCAAATGTTTGTGCCATAAGAATATTGAGCATAACAGCTTTAATGATCGTTGATTTACCGCCCGTGTTTGGACCAGTAAGGATGCTGTTTGGGCAAGATGTTTCTAATGCTAGTGTATTGGTAACTACAACATCCGGATTAATAAACGGATTCCAAAAGTTTTGTGCATCAATGATAGGAGTATCACTTTTTTGAATAAAGTTTACCATACTGTAGCGAGTGTTTTTATCTGCTCGTGAATTATAAACTTTAGCAAGAGCAATATACATATCAAGTTCACCAGCTGCAGCAAAAGCGGGAGTTAATTCTTCTTTAACTTGTTTCATTAATTCATATGCAGCAAGTACTCGTCCTGTAACAGACCAGAAAGAAGCATTGCCTTTGAATGTACGTGTATCAAACATAGCAAGAAGCTTATTTACATTTGCTGAATTTTTTTGTGTGTCATTAAGGTTTGCTAATGGTTGTAGTGCTGGAAGATATTGCAGTAATTCTTCATTATTACTGATTAATGAGCTTAATTTTCTTAATTCTTTAATATGGGTGCCTGTTGCAATAAGGAGATCTTGAAGATGGTTGTGTAATTCTGCATACGCTTTTAAATTTATATATGTTGTATATGCACCAAATAAAGCTAATCCTTCTATAACTCCTATATAAGCGCCAATACCAATCTTGAGTCCAGTTGGAATTTCGGGGTTTTTTATTCCTTCAATAAGAGAGTTAGTGATCAACTTTGTTGTTTGCCAATAACCAGTGTTGTCTTGTTGAGCGATTTTATGAATTGTAAAACCGATAGTTCCCGGCAGGCCAAACAGGTTCAATGCTCCTCCGAGCATGAGAGGATATTTACGTGCAGTAGCTTCGAGGGGTACGGTATAAGTATTAGCTTTACTCATCCATTTATTAAAATAAGATTCATTAAGCTTTTCTTGTTTAACAAGGTTTTTTGATACCCAAGGGCTTAAGCTTTTTATTTCAAGAGTGCTGATTTTTTTTAATATAGAATCAATTTTATGTGAATAATCTGTATTGGTGGCCAATAAATTTATTGCGCTTTGACGGTTATGTAATGTTGCTATATCGGTGATAGGATTGCATAAAGTCAGTGCTGTATGAGCCTGGCCGATTGCGGTATTAATGGAATCATTAAAAATTTTACCGAAAACATGTTGCTGACTGTTTTCTCCGCCGCCAACGATTTCTAGTTTATCAATACAACTATTATCAATGATGGTTTGTTTATGAGTGAAATTATGTGAAGCAATAGTGAAAGCTATTTCTTGTGCTTCACGCGGAGAAAGACTTTTTGTTTCAGGATCCAGTTGTTTTTTCATTTTTGCAATAAAATTTTCCGATGATGTATCTTCGGTAATGGGGGTTACCGTATTTTCAATGCCAAATTTACTGGTGAGATAGTTATTGCAGATATGCTGTGTAGAAGATATTTCTTGAGTAGTATTGTCTGAAAATACAATTGCGGTATTACAGAGACTAGCGGTAGCAATATAGAGAGATAGCATGCGTTTCAACATAATAGATTATCCTTATGTGGAGGGTTTGCGGAAATAAAGTTGATATATAAGTTTAATTATACTAGATAATTTTTTTCAGTCAAAGGCTTCGAATGTGGTTTCAGATCTTTTTGATTGATATAAAAAAGTATTACCTCTAACAAAAAATAGTTGAAAAATTAAAGATTTTTAGAAAAAGACCATTTTTTGTTAAAATTAAGTTGAAATCTCTTAAAAAAAGCAATATCATAGTTGAACAAGCTTGTTGGAATGCTTGGGTGCGGCGAGGTTCCCGAGCGGCTAAAGGGGACGGACTGTAAATCCGTTGACTATGTCTTCGCTGGTTCGAATCCAGCCCTCGCCACCATACTACGAGATCCATTCATCCTGAGCTTGTCGAAGGATGTATGGCGGGCCATTCTTTTAAAGGTTTGGCTGACATTCAAAAAGAAGGATGGCGGAGTAGGGGCTATAAAGTTACAAAAGATTAAGAAGACAACTTGTTCTCCGGGGTTTTACCCCGCTCTTCATAGCTTTATGCAAGAAGAATGCAAGGAGAATTGAAATGTGCGGGAATAGCTCAATTGGCAGAGCGACAGCCTTCCAAGCTGTAGGTTGCGAGTTCGACCCTCGTTTCCCGCTCCAGAATTATGAGTGCCCGATCGCAGCATAAGCGAAGATTAGGCTAGAAAAAAGTATAGTGCCGGCGTAGCTCAGTTGGTAGAGCAGCTGATTTGTAATCAGCAGGTCACTGGTTCGAATCCTGTCGCCGGCTCCAGATTTCGCGACCCGCTCATCCTGAGCTTGTCGAAGGACGTCTGGCGTGGCCAGTCTTTTAAAGGTTGGCATATTTTTTTGAGAAGGCTTTGATTCTATAAGCGAAGTCTGTCCGCCGTAGCCTTGGCGAAGGCTGGACTATCAAATAAAATAAAAACATTATCTTTCTGATTTCTAATACACAATACGTGTTCAAAAAGTTTGTCTTTTTCTGTTTTTTTAATTAATCTATTATAAACCGTAAGGATTACGGTCTACGCCCACGTAGCTCAGAGGTAGAGCACTTCCTTGGTAAGGAAGAGGCCACCGGTTCAATCCCGGTCGCGGGCTCCAGATAAAAAATCATTGGAATCTAAGGTCTTCAACTGTTTTTACAATTATGGCAAAAAATAGAAAAACTACTCATTTAGTTTGTGAAGTGTGTAAAGAGCGCAATTATACTCAAGTTGTTTCAAAAAAAAGAACTATTGGTTCTTTAAAACTGAGTAAGTATTGTGCACGCTGCCGCAAACATAATGATCACAAAGAAACAAAATAGACCTTTTTTACAGGTCAGTAGCTCAATTTGGTAGAGCAGCAGACTCCAAATCTGCCGGTTGGGGGTTCGAGTCCCTCCTGGCCTGCCATTTAATGTTGAGAAAGAAGAGTGACAATGATAAAAGATGTAGCGCAGTTTTTTAAAGACGTTCAGCTTGAACTTTCAAAAGTTACGTGGCCTAAGTTCAATGAGTTTTTAGGGTCAACAATTATAGCCTTATTGCTCATGTCTTTTTTCGCGATTTATTTAGGTTTAGTTGATAAAGGGCTGACTGAGCTCTGGCGATTTATAGTTAGATTGTATAGTGGTTACTAGTTTTGACAGGATAAAGATCATATGAAGCGCTGGTATGTGGTACAGGTATATGCAGGTTATGAGCAGGCGGCTAAGCTAGACATTGAAAAAAGAATTCAGGCGGAAGGGATGCAAGATTTCTTTGGTGAAATTCTTGTGCCAGCAGCTAAATCTAAACCAATGTTTGCGACAGATGACAGTGCTGACCAACAACTTTTTCCTGGTTACATTTTAGTTGAAATGGAAATGACCCCCGAATCGCTCCGTGTTGTAACAGCAAGTATACGCGTTTTAAGATTCTTGGGGGGTAAAAATCCTGAGCCAATATCACAAAAAGAGATCGACCGCATTATTTCCCAAGTTAAAGGGGAAGTGGTGGTTGAAACTGCAAAAGAAACCTTTGTTCTTGGCAGTGAGGTAGATATAATTGAGGGGCCATTTGCTGGGTTTGTCGGTATTATTGATAGCGTAGACTATAATAACGAGAAATTAACAGTTATGGTTAGTATCTTTGGCAGAATGACACCTGTCGAACTTGGTTTTCATCAAATTAAGCGATAATCAGTGAGGTAATTGTCTACATGGCAAAAATAGTTAAAGCAAAAATTAAGCTTCAGATTCAAGGTGGCAGCGCAACTCCAGCTCCTCCAGTGGGATCATCACTTGGTCAACACCAAGTTAACATTATGGAGTTTTGTAAGGCATTTAATGCTCAGACAGCTGGTCGCAAAGGCGAAACTGTGCCGGTAGAAATTACTGTATACACGGATCGTACGTTTGAGTTTAGGGTGAAAACTTCACCAACTACCGAACTCATTAAAAAGCGAATCAACCTTACAAAAGGTTCAGCTCGTCCCCATGAAGTTAAAGTTGGAAAAATTTCATGGAAAGACATTGAAGAAATTGCAAAAATTAAAATGCCAGATTTAACTGCGATAGATTTAGATCACGCTAAAAAAATTGTTGCTGGCAGCGCGCGAAGTATTGGAATTGATGTTGTTGATTGAGCTAGGAAAAGATAATGGCTAAACATGGAAAAAAATATCGAGCGGCGATATCAAAAAAGCCTAGTAATGATCTTGGTGTAGATGCAGCATTGCAGCAAGTCAAGGATCTTTCTTTTGTTAAATTTGATGAATCCGTTGATGTATCCATTAATTTAGGCATCGATGCGTCCAAAGGTGAGCAGACTGTTCGTGGGTCTGTTGTTTTACCTTATAGCAAAGGAAAAGAGAAGATTGTTATTGTATTTGCAAAAGGTGAATATGCTGATGCAGCAAAAAAAGCAGGTGCTGATTTTGTGGGCATGGAAGACCTTATTGAAAAAGTACAAGGCGGTTGGCTTGATTTTGACTATGCGGTAGCAACACCAGATGTTATGGGTGCAGTTGGTGTGCTTGCTAAGGTGTTGGGTCCTCGTGGATTGTTACCAAACAAAAAAGTTGGTACCGTTACGTTTGACGTGGATGCAATTGTTGCTGACTTGAAAAAAGGCCGTGCTTTCTTCAGAAATGATAAGCAGGGCATTATTCATTTTTCAATCGGTAAAGTTTCGTTCGATGTCAAAAAACTTCATGAGAATTTAGATGCTCTCGTTAAAGCGGTAATTGGAGTTAAGCCTGCTACTGCTAAAGGTAAGTATTTAAAGAAAATGACAGTGTCTTCAACTATGGGCATTGGTATTTCGGTTAACTCTGACGAATTTGTGCGTTCCTTATAAGGTAAAGAGGTTGCGATGAATCGACAACAAAAGGATTTGGTTGTTGAATTATTTCACAAAGATTTTTTAGCGAATAAGGGCACCTTTTTTGTGAACTATACTGGCTTGACTGTTGGTCAAATGCAACAATTAAGAAGGCAGTTACGCGAAAAAGGCGGCGCGCTCAAAATTGCAAAAATGCGTCTTGTTAAACGAGCGCTTGCAGATGTTGAGGGTGTTGAAGGACTTCTTTCTCATTGCAAAAATCAGTTAGGTGTTGTTTTTGCGCATGATTCAAATGAAGTTTCAGGCGTTGCAAAAACTCTGAATGATTTTGCAAAAAAGAATGAAGGATTTGGCCTTGTTGTTGGTTGTGTGGATGCACAGCTTTTGGATAAGACAGCAATTTCTCGTATTGCATCTCTTCCATCAAAAGAAGTATTACTAGCACAGCTATGTGGTACACTTAATGCTCCATTAACCTCGCTTGTATTCGGACTTAATTCTGTTATTGCCAAGCTTCTTGTTGCTCTTAAAGAGGTTGAAAAGCAAAAGCAGGCACAGTAATAAGTTTGTCTTGTGTAAATAAATGATAGTGGAATATTGTATATTTATTTTTTAATGTTTAGGGATTGCAATGGCTGCAAAATCTTACGAAAAATTCGTTGATGAAATTGGTAATATGACGGTGCTTGAGCTTGCTGATTTAGTAAAAGCTCTTGAGTCCAAATTTGGTATTTCAGCAGCTATGCCAGTAGCATCAGCAGCTGCTCCAGCGGCAGCGGCAGATGCAGCTCCAGCAGCAGCAGAAAAAAGCGAATACAAAGTAACGCTTGCTGACGCAGGATCTGAAAAAATCAAAGTAATTAAAGCATTACGTGAGGTTATTCCTAATCTTGCACTTTCTGATGCAAAGAAATTAACAGAAGAAACACCAGCTGTCATCGCTGAATCAGTATCAAAAGCTGATGCAGAAAAGATGAAAAAGAAACTTGAAGAAGTTGGTGCAAAAGTAGAGCTTGCATAACCTTTGTTATGCGGGCTTTTTTTGCTTCCCATTGAGCTTTCCTTCTTTGTTACAACATAGAAGGATGGACTTTTTAATGGGTTTCCCCAATTCCTTGTACAAGGGACTCAACGATAACAACCTTTTTTTCATAGCCGAGCGAAAGAAGAAAGGAAAAGTTGGGTCAAAAAAATTGGGGTTATGTTAGTGGGGGATGAAATTTTTGATTGGCCACATGTTTGGCGCCAGTAAGGAGTGGTCTTAATGTCTAATGTACTTATAAGCAAGAGTACTCTTCGTAAAGAATATGGTAAAATAAAGGACGTTGTTCCTGTACCAAACTTGATTGAGATACAATCAACATCATTTAATGATTTCGTGCAGCTTGACTATTTACCGCAAGAAAGAAAGCTCATTGGGCTTGAAAAAGTGTTGCGGGATATTTTTCCTATCGAGTATGAAGATAAACTTTCGCTCGAGTATGTTAGTTATGAATTGGGTCATTGGACATGCACATGCGGAAAACTAACTGGTATTGAAAGTCGTTATCAGTGGCGTTGTACGTCATGTAACAAGTCTGATTGTTCGCGTCTATCAAAAGATCAAGTATGTACGTTCTGTAAAGAAAAAACAGCACGTTATATTACTTGTTCTAATTGTTTAGTGCGTACAACCGTTCATACACCTCTCTCTTTGGATGAATGTCGAACAAGTGGCCAAACCTTTTCTATGCCTTTAAGAATTAAAATGCAGCTTATTAGCTGGACTGTTAATGCTGAAGGCAACAAAATAGTTCGCGATATTAAAGAACAAGATATTTTCTTTGCTGATCTTCCGGTCATGGCAGATCTTTTTGAAGAGCAAGGAAGATTTAGACTTGGTAATTTAGGTTCATTCTTAATTAATGGCGTTGACCGTGTTGTGGTTAGCCAGTTACACCGATCTCCTGGTGTAGTATTTTCTCAAAGCAAAAAAGTAAAAGATTTCCGTGGAAGACCATACTATCTTGCACGCATTATTCCAATGCGTGGATCATGGATTGATTTTGAATCTGATAGCAATGATATTTTATATGTGCGTATTGATAAGAAGAAAAAATTATACGTTACCACATTCTTGCAAGCTTTAGGATTCACACGCGATGAAATTATTCCTCTCTTTTATGAATTTGACACAATTTCATTAAAAAAAGATCAATATTTCCGTTCAGTTGATGAGCATCTTATTGGTCTGCGTGTAGAAAAAGGAATGGTTCCGGCTGATCAAGAAGAAGATTTTGCTGGTCGTCGTGTTACCAAAGATCTACTTGCTAAGTTCAAAAAAGCTGGCATTAAGGCATTAACATTAAAACCAGACAGTTTGAATGGTAGAGTGTTTGCAAAAGATGTTATTGATCCAGAAACGGGCGAAGTGCTTGTTGAGCAAGGCGAAGTTTTTGCGGATAATCATCTTAAAGTTCTTAAAAAATTCGATACCTTACAATTTGATCTAATCAGATCAAACGGGTATGCATTGCAACCGACTATTGCGTTAACGCTTGCACAAGATAAATGTTATTCGCAAGATGCGGCGCTTAAAGATTTGCATGCAAAAATTTGGCCGGGTGATACCTCATCACTTAAAGAAGTTGGCGAACGCTTAACAAACTTACTCTTTAATAATCGTTTTTATGATTTAACGCGCGTTGGTCGTGTTCGTATGAATCGTAAATTAGGTTTATCAACACCAGAAGATCAGCTTGCGTTAACGCGTGATGATATTGTGCAAACAATTCGTTACTTGGTTAACTTGCGTGAACGTGGTGAAGGTGAGCTTGATGATATTGATCATCTTGGCAACCGTCGTGTTCGTCTTGTTGGTGAATTATTGAATAACCAAATGTATCTTGGATTTACGCGAATTGAACGCATTGTTCGTGAGCGCTTTAGAATGCAAGAAGCACACGGTGCATTAATGCCGCAAGATTTTCTTAACGTTAAACCGTTAAGCGCGGTTATTAGAGAATTCTTTGGACTTGGTCAACTTTCTCAATTTATGGATCAAACAAACCCAATGGCTGAACTTGCACATAAACGTCGTTTATCTGCGCTCGGGCCAGGCGGTGTGTTAAAAGATCGTGCTACTTTTGAAATTCGTGACGTTCATCCATCGCACTATGGTCGTATTTGTCCTATTGAAACACCAGAAGGTCAAACTGTTGGTTTGATTTCATCTCTTTCTACCTATGCAATGGTGAATGATTTAGGATTTATTGAAACAGCGTATAGACCAGTGGTGAACGGTCAAATTTTAAGTGAAGTTGTCTTTCTGGATGCGTTTGAAGAAACGGGTAATTACATTGCACAGGCAGATGCTATAGATCCTAAAACTAATCGTTTAAAAGGTGATAAAGTGTTTGCGCGTCATGATGACAACCTGTTATACGTTGATGCAGAAAAAATTAATTATATCGATTTATCACCAAAACAGTTAGTATCTGTTTCTGCCGCATTAGTACCGTTCCTTGACCATGATGATGCTGTTCGTGCGCTTATGGGTGCAAACATGCAACGTCAAGCAGTTCCGCTTATTACTACTAAAGCACCACTTGTTGGTACGGGTATGGAGCGCGAAATTGTTAAATCTTCTGGTGCGTTAGTATTAGCTAAACGCAGCGGTGTTGTTGAATATGTATCTTCAGATAAAATCGTTATTCGCGTGAATGAAGATGAATGTTCTAACACTGAAGATTGGGTAACGCATGGTATTGATACGTATCATTTAAAGAAATTCCAACGTTCAAGCTATAGTACATGGATTCACCATGCACCGATTGTTCAAGTTGGAGAATCAGTAAAAGCTGGTGACGTTTTAACCAACGGTGCTTCTATCTCTGATGGGGAATTGGCTCTTGGTAAAAACTTTATGGTAGCCTTCATGTTATGGCATGGTTATAACTTTGAGGATGCTATTGTATTGAATAAGCGTCTTGTGAGTGATAATGAATTAACATCCGTGCACATTGATGAATATATCGTTGATGCACGCGATACAAAGCTTGGGCCTGAAGAACTTACTCGTGATCTTCCAAACGTCAGCGAATCTGCTTTAGAATGCTTGGATGAAGATGGTATTGTTCGCGTGGGTACTCGCGTTAAACCTGGTGATATTCTTGTTGGTAAAGTTACGCTTAAAGGTGATATTCAATATTCTCCTGAAGAAAAACTATTACGCGCAATTTTTGGTGAAAAATCACGCGAAGTACGCGACACATCATTACGTGTTCCACCTGGTATAGAAGGTACGGTAATTGATGTGAAGATATTCTCTCGTAGTGGTGTCAGAAAAGATGCTCGTTATAAACAAGAAGTTACCAAACAGATTGAAAAATTAGAAATTGATAATGCTCATCATGCACTCTTCTTGAAGAACATGGTTATTAATAAAGCCAATGAACTTCTTCACGGTAAAGTTGATGGTAAGAAAGGCAAAGATCTTTCTTTTGATGAGATTTTCAAAATAAAAGTTAAAGATAAAACTATCCAAGAAGAGTTAAAACGCTTAAAAGATTCTTACGAGAATCAAATGCGTATCTTGGAAGGTTTAAAAGAAGATCGCATTAATCATTACAAAAAAGGTGACGTTTTACCATCTGGTGTTATTAAGATGGTGAAAGTGTATATCGCGATGAAACGTCATATTTCTGTGGGTGATAAAGTTGCAGGTCGCCATGGTAACAAAGGTATTGTGTCAGCAATTGTTCCGCGAGAAGATATGCCATATCTTGATGATGGTACACCTGTTGATATTGTGCTTAATCCATTAGGTATTCCGTCTCGTATGAACGTGGGGCAGATTCTTGAAACCGTTTTAGGTTTGGCTGGTAAAGAGCTTGGTAATAAACTTCAGAATCTTTTAGAAACTGAAGGTTATGAAACAGTAAAAAAACATCTTATTTACTGTTATGACAAAGAGCTTGTTGCTGATTACGAAGCTAAGTACGGCAAAGAAGGAGTCATGGAACTTGCACGCAGAACCGCAGAAGATGGTGTTCATTTCAAAACACCGGTGTTTGATGGTGCTGATCTAGAAAAAGATATAGAACCACTATTGAAAGATCTTAATTTACCAAGATCTGGATCATATAGAGTTCGCAACGGTAGAACTGGTGAATATTTTGAACAGCCAGTAACGGTTGGAAATCTGTATGTGATGAAACTGAATCATATGGTTGACGATAAGTTGCATGCTCGTTCTGTTGGGCCTTACTCACTTGTTACTCAGCAGCCTCTTGGCGGTAAAGCGCAACAAGGTGGTCAGCGTCTAGGGGAAATGGAAGTATGGGCAATGGAAGCATATGGTGCAGCGTACGCATTACAAGAAATGTTAACCATTAAATCTGATGATGTTACGGGTCGTCATAAAGCATACCAAGCAATTATTGCGGGTGATGATCTACCAGAATCGGGTGTTCCAGAATCATTCAATGTGCTTATTAAAGAGCTACAAAGCTTGAATTTACAGGTTGATTTGCTGAAGTTAGGGAAGGAGAATGTCAGTGAGTAATCAAATGCTAGAGCGTTTTAAAGAGTATATAAACGTTACGCGCTTTAATGTTATTAAAATTAGTCTTGCTTCTCCTAAAAAAATTCGCTCACTTTCATACGGTGAAGTGAAAAAAATTGAAACAATCAACTATAGAACATTAAAGCCTGAACGAGATGGACTGTTTTGTGCACGCATTTTTGGTCCGGTAAAAGACTGGGAATGTAACTGCGGAAAATACAAGCGTATGAAGCATCGTGGTATCACGTGTGAAAAATGTGGTGTTGAAGTAATTCAATCACGTGTTCGCCGTGAACGCATGGGACATATTCAGCTTGTTGCGCCCGTGTGTCATATTTGGTATTTAAAAGGAATTCCAAGTTATCTTGGATTAGTTCTTGATATGCCGGTAAAAGATCTTGAAAGAGTCATTTACTTTGATATGTACATGGTTGTCAAGCAAGGTAAATCTCCGTATCCAGCAAAAACATTGTTGAGTTCAACTGAATATGACAACTATGTTATGCAACGATCCGATGATACTGAATTTATGGCGGAAATTGGTGCGGAAGCAATTCGTCTTATTTTAAGTTTTATGGACTTAAAGTTTGAAATAGAAAAACTTCAATCAGATTATACGCATACCAGTTCCATTGCGGTTCGTCATAAAATAACTCGCCGCATGAAAGTTCTGACTGGTTTATTGAATGGTGGAATTAGTCCTGAATGGATGATTCTTACCGTACTTCCAGTACTTCCACCAGACTTGCGTCCGTTAGTACCACTCGAAGGTGGTCGCTTTGCAAGTTCTGATTTGAACGAACTGTATCGTCGAGTTTTAAATAGAAATATTCGTCTTCAAAGATTAATAGAAATTGATGCACCAGGCGTTATTATTAAAAACGAAAAACGCATGTTGCAGGAATCGGTGGATGCGCTTATTGATAATGGCAGAAGAGGCCAAGCTGTACGTGGATCCAACAAACGTCCATTAAAATCATTAAGTGAAATGCTTCGTGGTAAGCAAGGTCGTTTCCGACAAAATCTTCTTGGTCGTCGTGTTGATTATTCAGGACGATCAGTAATCGTTGTTGATCCAGAATTACGTATGGATCAATGCGGTATTCCAAAAGTAATGGCATTAGAATTATTTAAGCCATATATTTACTCTGGCCTTATTGAACGTGAAATGGCATCGAATATGCGTGTTGCACGTCGTATGGTTGAAGAGCTTGAGCCAGAAGTATGGGATGTTTTAGAAGATGTTGTTCGCAATAGACCAGTATTACTCAACCGTGCACCAACATTGCATCGTCTTGGTATTCAAGGATTTTATCCTATTTTGGTTGATGGTAAAGCAATTAAAATCCATCCACTTGTTTGTTCTGCATTTAACGCGGACTTTGACGGTGACCAGATGGCAGTGCATTTACCATTGAGTAAAAAATCGCAATTAGAAGGTGAACGTTTAATTTTATCAACAAATAATATTCTTTCTCCTGCAAATGGTCGTCCGGTAACCGTGCCTTCTCAGGATATGGTTCTTGGTCTCCATTATATGACAAAGATCCGTAAAGGATCACGCGGCGAAGGAATTACCTTCTCAAGCGTTGCAGAAGTAATTACTGCATTCCAATGTAGTAGTGTTGATTTGCACGCGTTGATAAAAGTGCGTTTATTCACTAATGAAATTGTAGAAACAACGGTAGGTCGTGTATTGGTGTATGAAGCATTGCCTGAAGGCGCTCCATTCCAACCGATTAACAAAATATTAAAACGCAGCGATCTTGGTAAGTTAATTGAATCGGTGTATTATCAGTTTGGAAAAGATGCGACAGTATTATGCCTTGATAGAATAAAACATCTTGGTTTTTACTACGCAACAATTTCTGGTATTTCACTCTCAGTGGATGATCTTATTGTCCCTGCAGAAAAAGATGGACTTGTTAAGAAAGCTGAAAAAGAAGTTGAAAAAATTGAATCATTGTACATGGACGGTGTTATTACCAACGGCGAACGCTACAACAAAGTAGTTGGTATTTGGCGCGATGCAACAGCTGCTGTTGCACAAACTATGTATAATGAATTAGATGCTGCTGATAAAAAAGTTTTTGCCAATGAAGATCGTCTTGGCAAACCATTCAGTCCCGTGTTCATGATGTTAGAATCAGGAGCGCGTGGAACAAAAGATCAGGTTAAACAGCTTGTTGGTATGCGTGGATTGATGTCCAAGCCGACCGGTGAAATTATTGAAATACCAGTTAAATCAAACTTTAAGCAAGGCTTAAGTGTTTTTGAATACTTTATTTCAACAAACGGTGCGCGTAAAGGTCAGTCTGATACCGCGTTGAAAACAGCAAGTTCTGGTTATTTAACTCGTCGTTTAGTTGATGTTGCACAAGATGTTGTTGTTACGATGGCAGACTGTAACACGCTTGGTTATTTAGAAATTAGTGACTTAAAAGAAGCGGGCGATACTGTCTATCCAATGGGTAAACGTGTATTTGGTCGTGTTCTTGCTGCCGATCTTAAAGATCCGGTAAGTGGCGAACTTCTCTTGAACCGTGGTGATACCGTAACGCGTGAAATGATGGCTACTCTTGATGCATCTGCTGTTTCTAAAGTGTTAGTGCGATCAGTTCTTTCATGCCAAGCAAAACGTGGTGTTTGCGTGGTATGTTATGGATACGATTTATCTAAAGGAAGATTGGTTGATGAAGGTACTACCGTTGGTATTATCGCCGCGCAATCAATTGGTGAACCAGGAACACAGCTAACCATGAGAACGTTCCATATTGGTGGTTTGGCGAGTGGTCTTACTGAGCAACCATTTATTAATGCAAAATACGATGGTACCGTTGAATGGCATGGTGTTCGTGTGGTTGTGGATCCTCAAGGACAGATGGTGGTAATGAGCAGAAAAGCTCGTTTACTCATTGTTGCTCCTGATGGTCGTGAACTGCAACAACATGCACTAGAATATGGTTCTATTGTCTATGTTAAAGATAAACAAGACGTTAAAGCAGGCACTAAACTTGCTGATTGGGATGCGTATAACAAAGTTCTTATGACTGAAAAAGCGGGAACAGTTGTTTATATTGATCTCATCAAGAATGTCACGATACATGAACGCTTTGATGAAGCAACCGGTAAATCCCGTACGATTGTGATGGGAACACGTGGAGAGCAATATCAGCCAGCAATTAGTATTGTTGATGATAGAGGAGAGGAGTTAACACAATACTTCCTTCCTGAAGGTTCTTACGTGAACGTGGTTGAAAAACAACGCGTTGAAGTTGGTGATGTTTTGGTTAAAATGCCTCGTGAAGCAGCAAAATCAAAAGATATTACAACCGGGGGTCTTCCTCGCATCGCTGAGCTCTTTGAAGCACGTAGTCCAAAAGATGCAGCTATTCTATCAGATGTTGATGGTGAAGTTGTTATTGGCGGATTACATCGTGGATTTAGGAAAGTAAGTGTAGTGAGTGGTGCAGATCGCCATGAATATTTGGTTCCTCGTGGTAAACAGTTGAACGTTGTTGATGGTGAATACGTGAATGCGGGTGATCCATTAACGGCAGGCGCTCCGGTACTACATGATATGTTACGTATCTTGGGTGTTGAAAAAGTTCAACGTTATCTTGTTGATCAAATTCAAGAAATTTATCGTTTACAAGATGTTGATATTAACGATCGACATATTGAGTTGATTGTTCGCCAAATGCTTCGTAAAGTGCGTATCATTGATAATGGAGAAAGTGATTTTCTGATTGGTGATCGCGTGGATTACGTTCATTTCCAATCAGTTAACAGTGCGCTGCGTGCTCAAGGCAAACGCCCTGCAGTAGCAAAACCGATATTGATGGGATTAACGCAAGCATCATTGGGAACAGAAAGCTTTATTTCTGCTGCATCGTTCCAAGAAACAACGAGAATTTTAACAGAAGCAGCAATTAGTGGTCAAATTGATCATTTATATGGCTTAAAAGAAAACGTAATTGTAGGAAAATTGATTCCTGCAGGTACGGGTATTAAATCCTTTAGAAAAAAATACCTTGGTGATGATCTTTCTGATCTTGAGCGACAAGCTCAGGATGGAGAGCGTCGCGAAGGAGATGGCTTTGTACCTGGAGCGTAAGATATTATTGAAGGGATCTCTGTAAAAAAGAGATCCCCCATCTTTGATACCCCTCCTGAGAAAGCATTCAGGATGAGCAGTAAGAAGTTGGATTGAAATCCGTCAAAGAGATCCTCTCTAAAGAGGGGTCCCCAGCGGAGAGAATCGCAGCTGGGGTTGAAAGGCGCGTAGCTCAGGGGCAGAGCATTGCTTTGACGTAGCAAGGGTCAGCGGTTCGATTCCGCTCGCGCCTACCAATAAATTGTGATATACTGACATTAAGAGAGAACAAAAATTATTTGATTTACGGAGTTTTCTATGCCGATGACAAGAGATGAAAAACAGCTTATCGTTAATGAATTTGGTAAAAGCGGCCAAGACACAGGATCTTCACAGGTTCAAGTTGCTCTTTTAACAAAAAATATTGTTAAGCTTACTGAGCACTGCCAAAAAAATCCAAAAGATTTTAGCACCCGTCGTGGTTTGCTGAAAATGGTATGCGCTCGTCGTGGTTTTTTGAAATATTTACAAAATACCGACGAAAATAAGTATAAAGAGTTGCTCGCAAAGCTTGGCTTACGTAAATAAGTTGCGTAAGCTAGAACTCATAATACGAATAAGAAATTAGGTAGCTTTGCACAATAACATTTTATGTATAGGTTCTTGAGAAATGGTACGAACGTTTAAAAATGAAGAATTTGGTTTTGAGGTAGAAATTGGCAAGCTAGCTCGCCAAGCGGATGGTGCAGTATTACTTAAACAAGGTGGCACCGTTATTTTGGCAACTGCAACGTCAGCGCCATCAAAAGAATTTCCGGGTTTTTTGCCCTTGACTACTGAATATCGTGAATTATATTCAGCAGCAGGAAAAATCCCTGGCGGATATTTTAAACGAGAAGGTAAACTTTCTGATCGCGAAGTTTTAACAAGTCGCCTTATTGATCGTGCAATTCGCCCATTATTTCCTTACAATTATTTTGATCAATTACAAGTCTTAACAACAGTGTATTCGGTAGATAAAGATCATTCTCCCAATACGATCTCTCTTTTAGCAGCATCTTTGGCGCTTTCTATTTCAAAAATTCCATTTATGGGACCAATCGGTGTTATAGAAATTGGTCGTGTTGAAGGAAGATGGATATTTAATCCAACTCATCCAGAACAACTTAAATCTGATATGCGTATTGTTGTTGCTGGTACCAGTGAAGGTATTGTGATGGTTGAAGGTTCAACCAATGAGTTAGGTGAAAAAGATTTTGTTGATGTTTTATTCCAAGCACATGAAAAAATTAAAAGATTAATTGCTTGGCAAAAAGAAATTCAACAAGAAATAGACTACCAACCGACTCATGTAGAAGATATTTATGGCTTTGAACAATGGAAAGAAGAAGTAAGTAAATATTTACATGATGAAGCTGTTCAGGGTGTTAATGTTATTAACAAGCATGAACGCTACGATGTCATTGAAAAACTTAAAACTGGTTTTGCTGGTGAATATCAGCACAAAATAGATGAAGCGGGAACACCGCAATCAGTGATTGATTACATTATTCATGATGAACTTCAAGAAAAATTGAGCGCGATGATTTTCAAAAACAATCGTCGTGTTGATGGACGTGACTTTACGACGGTACGTCCTATTTCTGTTGAAGTTGGTCTTTTACCATGTACGCATGGTTCAGCATTGTTTACGCGTGGTAATACACAAGCGCTTGCAACAGTAACGCTTGGTAGCGGCCAAGATGAACAAAAATTTGATACATTAATGACAGAAGACTCCAATGAAGGAGCCTTCATGTTACATTATAACTTTCCTCCTTTTGCAACCGGTGAAGTAAAACCGATGCGTGGCACCAGCAGACGTGAAACTGGTCATGGATATTTAGCACGTTCAGCATTTGATTTCTTGCGACCTACTCCTGAAGCATTTCCTTACACAACGCGTGTGGTTGTGGATATTCTAGAATCTGATGGTTCTTCATCCATGGCAACTGCGTGTGCAACAACAATGGCATTAATGCAAGCGGGCGTACCAATTAAAAAAATGGTAGCAGGTATTGCAATGGGTCTTTTAGAAAAAAGCAATGGCGTGTTTGTACCATTAACTGACATTTCTGGATTTGAAGATGCATTTGGATTAATGGATTTTAAAGTTGTCGGAACTGATGCGGGTATCACCGCAATTCAAATGGATGTTAAATATAAAGGTGGTTTACCACGTGAAGTATTTGAACAAGCACTTGCGCAAGCGCGCACTGCACGTCTTCATATTTTGGGTGAAATGCGCAAAGTAATGACAACACCAAACACTGAACTTTCTCCATTAGTTCCCAAAGTTATTACGTTGAATATTATTCCTGATAAAATTGGTGCAATTATTGGTTCTGGTGGTAAAACAATTCGTGAAATTACCGAAACAACTAAAACATCTATTGATATTGAACCAGATGGTTTAGTGAAAATATTTGGTGGCCCTGAAGCTGACATTGATCTTGCGGTAAAATGGATAAAAACATTAGCAGGACAAATTGAAAAAGGCGCTATCTTTAACGGCAAAATAAGACGCATCGTTGATTTTGGTATGTTTGTTGAGCTTGTTCCTGGTTTTGATGGACTTGTTCATATCTCTAATATACCGCGCGATTTGCAACGTAATTTTATGCAAACATTTAAATTAAACGACGATGCTAAAGTTGAAGTTTTAGATCATGATGAAGCAACTGGCCGTACGAGCTTAAAATTATTATCGTAAAGGCACGTGCATCATGGAATCTAAAGCAATATTAAGAAATGATAAACGGACACCGGATCAATTACGACCGGTGTCTTTTTCTCGTGGTATTTATGAATATGCAGCGGGATCTATTCTTTTCCAGATGGGAAAAACAAAAGTTCTTTGTGCTGTTTCTTTACAGAACGGTGTACCACCATTTTTACGTGGCAAAGGAACTGGTTGGTTGACGGCAGAATATGCATTATTACCAACATCCACCACTATTCGTACGCAACGTGAAAGTGCAAGCGCGGGTAAAAATGGCAGATCAGTAGAAATTGCTCGTTTTATTGGCAGATGTTTTAGGTCGATTGTTGATGTCTCAACCATCGGAGAACGTACTATTACGATTGATTGCGATGTATTGCAAGCTGATGGGGGTACACGCACTGCCGCTATTACCGGATCTTTTCTTGCGTTAAAAATGGCACATGATTATTGGTTACAATCACGCATTATTACACAACCGATTATAAAAGAAGCTATTGCAGCAGTTTCGGTGGGTGTGGTTGATGGCAATGTGTTTCTTGATTTAAATTACGATGAAGATAGTGTTGCAACGGCAGATTTTAATTTTGTCATAACACAAACCAATAAGATTGTAGAAATGCAAGGCGGGGCTGAAACTGCTCCTCTTTCGTGGGATCTGTTTGAAGAGGTGCGTTCACTCGCGTGCCATGGAGCATCAACATTATTTACTTTGTTTGAGCGTGAAAATGGTTATACTAACAAAGAAACATTGCAACAAAAAGAAAAACAAACTGAGCGAGTACCGTTCTTTAGTTTAAAAAATCGCCAGCAATCATCAACATAAGAGAGTTTATTAGAAAATTTTGGTTCCGCTCGTCCTGAGTGTTTTTTTGTCCTCAAAAAAATGTATCGAAGGATGCGGAATAAGAAAAATATTGAAATTAAAAAAATCCTTTTTATGTTGCACCCTTCGATACGTTTTACTACGTTGCACTCCGTAAAACACTCAGGGCGAGCGGTGAAAAAAACATCATGACTATACAAAAATTTCTTGAACATCTTGCAAAAACAAAACAGTTACCATCCGGTAACCTATTTTGCTTTTCGGGACGTTCGTATCCCTTACTTTTTTTTTACTACGTATTATCGTTTTTGAAAAAAAATGGTACTGCGGTAGAATCTATTAATTGTACAGAAACTGATAGTGCATCTATTAAATCGTTACTTTCTATGATGAGTTTTTCTGGTGCACTTACCTATTATCTTGAACACTTTTCTACCTTGCCGACTAAAAAACAACAAGAACTGTTAGATTATTTAAAAAAATATGCAGGACCGCATCGCATTATACTGTGCATGGATAATGATTCCGTGGGGGATATATCCATTGCATTGCCTGATCACATGGCGCCGCGTGATTTTTTCTTAGTTCGTTTTTTGATACAAGAGAATGCACACGATAAAAGTGAATTTGCCTCCGAGTTGATCATGCGCACTGATCAATTATCACTCGATAGTGCCTGTTTATTTGCACAATATGAACTGCTTGTGGGTAAAAGTGTGGAAGATTTTTTTGCACACTGGATGATCTATTTGGTTGAACCAACCAATTCATTATTTTTATTAAGCCAACATTTTTTTAGTAAAAAATCGAAGCAGTTTTTTCGGCAATGGTCTACCATTTCTGAGTTGTATATGCCAACGTTTTGGGTTGCATTCTGGGCGGATCAATGCTGGCGTGCGTATGTGTATGCTGAATTGATGAAGCAGAAAAAACAAGCAGAAGCAAAAAGAGCGCAATATAAATTACCTTTCTCTTTTATTAATCGTGATTGGCAGATGTATTCTTTGGATGAATTGCGCAACATGCATCACTGTTTGGCAACACTTGATTTTCAGCTGAAAAATGGTGCATCAGAAATTGGATTGGAATATTTTTATACGCAGTTTTTTGATCAGAAGTTTAGAAAATAAAAAGAGCCAAGTTATTCTTAGCTCTTTTATTTTTGATAAGTTATTAATTTTGTATTGGATGATTATTTGCTTCAATGTTTTTAACGATTGATCGTAATTCTTCTTGAGCACGTTTTTCATCATCTTGAATATCTTCTGTCCAGTCAAGAAATTTATTGGATGCCTTGCCTCGATCACCTATTGTGTTTGAGTTAATAACATCATTAAGTTTTTCTTCTCTGTATTCTTTTGACCAACCTTTATCTAATGAGTAGTCCGTTTCTGCATATAAAATGTTTCTAAGTCCTCTTGCCAGATTCTCATTATAAGCCGTGTTTTTGGAAATTGATTGATAAGCTTTATATTCTGGTGTTTCTTTTAATTCTGTTAAAGCATCCTCTGTAGCTTGCATGAATTTTTCACACATAGCGCTTTTTTCATCCCAGTTATCTATTGAAAAGTCCATGCAAGAATGCCATGCTTCAAGATTTACCTGATAGAGATGGCCTTTTCTTGTCTGCTTTAAAATTTTTAGTGCTGCAGTTCGTGCTGCTTGGGCTTTGTCTTTTTCTATTTCTGACCAATGATAATGCTTTTCGTATTCCTCTCGTATATCGTTGCTCTGTAAAAAACAAACATAGAGTAATAGGGAAGATAGTGTTAATGCTATTTTTGTATTCACAAAAAAACTCCTGATAATTGATATATACATTTTATCAATGCTAATTTTAACACAAGTTGAAATTTTGTCAATCAAGGATGGCCAATCTCAAGTGTAAGTCAACGATATTTTATTATTTTTTCCTTTCATAAAAACTCGTTTTCAGTACAATTAACTTATTTCTATATGAGAAATTATTTTCGAAAATAATTGTAGATTTACTGAAAAAGGTTTACTTATGCAACGCATAAAATTATTGCTTACTATCTTTTTAATATACTCTTGCGGCATTGGTGCAATGGAATTAACAACAATAGAAGGCCATAAAGGCATCATTATTTCTGATGATTTGTTTATTGCGAAAATCTGTTCTCAAATAAACCGTCCCGCTCGCGATGCACTAAGATGTACGTGTAAAAAATATTATGAATGTGTTATCTCGCAAGATACCTTAAACGGTAACTATGCAAAATTTCTTGTACTAAAAGATAATGCTCAAATACTACATTGGAAAAATTTAGGAGCTTTGTTCTCTCATCAAGAATTGGCACGGGCGGTAAAAGATAAAAAATTCGAGCTTGCTACATGGTTGCTTGCAAAAAATAAAGTGAGTATATGGAGTGCGTATTGCCGTAATATTAAAGATGCAGTTGAAGAAAAAAAAGTAGAAGAAATAGTACCACTTATTGCATGGCTTTTAGATACAAGAAAACCACAAACACATTTGAATGAATTCTTGAGTGGATACCATTTTGCAAATAATCTTAAGGAAAAATATCATGATGTACAGAAAATTATTGATGTGTTTAAAGAGTATGAAAAAAAGCGCCTTACGCAAGAATTAGCAGATGACTGGGCTAAGGAATTAATACCTAGGCATTGGGGCGTTTAAAAAAAAATTTTACATATTAAGAAGGTTTGTTTAATGAAGCAATTAACTCTTTTTTACTCTCTTATTTTTTCTCTTCTTTTTTGTATTAATACTTATTCTTTTAATAATAAAGCAACTACTTTTCCTAAACTTTTAACATCATCATCATCATTACCAACTATTGAATTTCCTTTACCCTCATATTCGCAAGAAGGTTTTGGTTTAGATACGTTAGTCAAAAGCATTAACGGATATAAACCAATTCAAGATTTTAGAGTGGGCGATGTTGTTATTGGTAGTGATAAATCAGAAAAAAAGATTACTAATATCGCTATAACATTGGTAAAGGAATATGTACGTCTTACTATTGATAGTACGGTAATACGTGTAGGATGCGATCAACAGTACTGCGTGGTGTCTGATCATGTATGGACTGCAGCGAGCAATCTTAAACCGGGCGATTATGTACTAACTCATATGGGTGAATGTTGCAAAATAAGTGCTACACAAATTATGAGAAAAGAACTTTTTTTATACAGTTTTTCGGTAGAAGATCATATTTTTTGCATTGCGCCCGATGATATATGTGTTCATAACTCACATGCTCTTGCTTTGCAAGCAGCGGCGGTTTATTGGGGATATATAACAACCGTTAATCCTATTGTTGCTACGGTTGGTATTGCGACTGCACTTTCTTCTATTGCACATAAGGCATATCACGATTATACACAACGGTTTTCATTGAGCGATACACCAATACCACAAGAAGTGCTACTTGCAGAACGTTCTTATTATGAACAGAGGAAAGTATCTTTACAAGTGGTTAAGCAAGAATTATTATGCGTTAAAAATGATTTACTTCATATTAAAGCACTGTGTGGTAATGGCGCTTCACAACAGTTGTTGCAACAAAACAATATAACTAATGCATGCACTGATAATGCTTTATTAAAAATTTCAGCTGCGCAAGAAATGCAGTTATCAGATAAACAGAAAATAGATCTGCGAACATTACGAGAAGCCGACCTTGCTGCTATTGAACAAGATATTATTGTTCTTCAATGCATGCTTGCGTTGCATTGTAATACGGTAATTGAGCAGGTACAAGCAGTTTTGGTTGAATATAAGATAGCTAAAGAACAAATAAATTTGACAAGAAATGTATGGAATAATAATAAACATAATATAACTGATTCTCTAGCGCTACGATCGTACAAGACTGAACTTATTGAAGAGTATGTAGCTCATAAACTTAGCCAAAGAATTGATGAACTAAAAGCACTCATAAATTATTATCACAATTGTAGGAATAAAGAGTGTTTAAAAATAAGTACCAATATTACCGATTGTTTACAAACATTAGAACGTTTGATTTCTCAATGGGAAAGCGACTTGCAAAAAGAAAAATCTTGTTTTACTCATAATATGTCAATTTCAGCGCAATATTTTGTCGATCGCGGTATATCGATATCTGGAATCAAGAATGAAACAAAAGATATCTTAGAGAAAGCACAGAAAGATAACGCTCGAAAAACTCTCGCTCAACTGAAACAAGAGTTATCAAGTATGGTTAGTTGTGGAGGGCCATATAAAGATCCTAAAAATGATAAAGAAAATGATCAAGATAATAAAAGAGTAGTCAATACAACGACTAAAACTGAGTTTTTTAAAAAAGTTAAGGATCAATATGAACACTGTGGGAATGATCTTTATAGAAGAAAGAGTAGTGCTAAAGGAATTGAAAATGCGGAATATCTTAGATGGGACTATTGTCATAGTGACGTAGAAGCGTATACAGCAAGTAGAAAACATTTAGGTTCTATAAATCCCCAAACATTAAAATTGTATAAAGGACCTGTTGTAGGTAGAAAACCATTTTAATATATAAAATATATGATTAATAAAGAAAAACATTGTTGTAGTTGCATGTCAGAGTTTTTAGCTGATGAAAGAGTTAATATTGGATATTATCCAAAATTTAGAGAATATTTTATACCATTGACCTATAAAGGAAAAATAATAGCTATCCAATGTATTGATTATTGTCCTTGGTGTGGGAAAAAATTACCTGATGCTTTAAGTGATGTGTATTACGATATTTTGAAAGAAAAGTATAACATTGACAATGATATGAGAGCAGAGGAAGAAGGCTTATTGCCAGAAGAATTTAAAACTGATGAATGGTGGAAAAAGCGGGGATTATAAATTTAAAAATGCAATTCTGCTGGCGAATAATAAAATATGATCCAAAAAATGTAATTTACAAGGTCTTATCATTGAAAAAAGTTTTGATATGAAACAACATGAAATATCTTTTTCATTTAATGATAAAGAAAAAATAATAATATCATTGCAAGAGCCTCTTGAGTATATAACCCCATATTATGAAGAATATATTTTTTTATTTTATAATGAAACTAAATCACTTTTGGCAGAAGGACCCATTTATTATAATATTCATCAATTAATGATGTTCTTGAAAAAGTCCTTGAATAATGAATTATTAATTGATAAATCTATAACGGCTGATATTGGTTATTTATTGAATGAATACCATATTAATGAAAAAGGGTTTGTTACCTATGATTTTCCTAGCGGAGTATCAAGTTGGATTGGTTATAAGTATCATGTTTGGGAAGCAACATCAGATAAACGATTAGTAACTTGGATATATAATGATTCAGATGAATTTATTATTTTTGAGGTAACACCGTTTTATCCTTATATGTATTGTGATCCCCAAGAAGAACCTAATTATATTCCTTATGAAGAATGGATAAAGACATATAAGCCCTATTTTAAGACAAAGATATCGGCTATAGTTGCTCAACAATGGCTTAAGCAAACTGAATTTATTTTAAAAGAAATAGAAAGTATCAATAAAATTAATCCTGTTAATCAAAATTAATTTTTTTACTTCTCATTTCTTTAATTTTACCGCGATGAGCTTTACTTTTTAATCGTGCTTCTTTTAATGCTTTTGATACTTTAGTAGCAATCCGTTTTTTGGGAATATATAATCCATTACGAATGATTGCTGCAAGATTATTAAGAGCATTTTTTTTGTTTTGTTGTTGACTGCGTGATTCACTATTGTGGACTACCATATCGCCATCACTGGTAAGTTGTGATTGTAATTTTTCTAAGAGATGGTTTTTTTGTTCATCAGTTAACACGGTACTGTTTTGTATATTCCAACGCACGGTGATACGTGTTTCTGTTTTGTTGACATGTTGGCCACCAGCACCCCCGGATCTGCTGGTGGTTATTTCTAATTCATGTTCTGGAATAGTAATGCCGTTTTTGATAAATAGATCGTTTTTCATGATTTTTATTTTTTTTGCAAATGTATTTGCATAAAATTGTACGGATATATACATTCTTGTTGGTTATCTTTTTTGAGCTTTTGCATGAGCGATTTAACATATTTTTTGCAAAAAACGTTGTGAAGATGTTCGGATAAACTGATGAATTTCTCTGAAAGAAAATCAGAAAAACCAGCATTGAGGGATTTTTTTAATAAAGGAACAGCATCGTTTTTTACATGAATCTTAAAAAATCTATTTATTTGAGAGATGATCGTATAGCCCGTTTCATCGATAACTTTTTCTAATGTTTCTTGCGTGATAAAATTTTCTTTAGAATAAATAATTTCTTTTCTACGTTTTTGATCTTCTTTGGATAGTTGGTTGTATATTTCTGTATAAATATTTTGTGCTATAACTTCTTCAATAGGATCGTCATTGGATTGCGTGATAATGCTTGCAAAAACTTTACCGTGAGGTTTTAGTCCCTCTTTATAGATTAAAAGATTTTTACGCAAATCATTTTCATTGCTTGGTAAATGAAAAGCAGAAAATAGGTCATAATATCCTATCTCCACACTATTTCGAAATATAAGATTAGGTACAAGATGATATTTTTTTTGAGTCGCTTTTATATCAGTAGAAAATTCTTCATCTACCGCATGAACTATTGCAGCTTTTTCTGCTAAACATGCAGCAAGTCCTTTGTTGTTTGTTACATTAAATACAATCAAATCTCTGAGGTCTTCTTTAGCTATTATATGATGATATGCTAATTCAAAAGGTGTTTGGCCTTTATTGGAATGCTCTCGACTCCATTCGCATATCGTGTAGATGTAAGGAATATGTGAAGCGTCTTGCTTTTCCATGCCATGAAGAAGAGTAATTATCTGTAATACGCCAATAATATATTTCTTCATTGTATGCTTCCTTTTTTTCAAACGTAAAAACAGTTATTTGACGTCGGGTTGGATAATACCTCCAGAAATAATCATTGCCATTGCTGCTTGGCGAGAAATATCAATGACCGCAATTTCATGTTCAGGAGCAACAATTAAAAAGCCACTGGTTGGATTTGGTGTGGTGGGAATAAAAATAGTGAAATATTTGTGGCGTGCATCAGGAGCGATTGTCTCATCTACTTGATTGGCCAGAAAACCGATACTATATATACCAGGCCGCGGAAATTCTACGCGCACCACTTTGGTGAATGATGCTTTATCTTGAAAACTGAATGCTTCAACAAGTTTTTTAATGCCGGAATAAACCGGGCGAATTAAAGGAATGCGTGAAAATAGATTTTCTATTGCATGAATAATGGGACGCAAAAGGAACATATTATACAATGTTCCGGCAATGAATATAATAGCAATGGCAAGAATTACCTCTGAATATGGTATTTGGTTTAAAAACGGTATATTAAAACGTTTTAATGGTTCAAGCCAACTGACAATAACGCGAAAAGTAATAGTAAATACCGCAATGGTTAGCGTGATGGGTAGTATGCTAAAAAGCCCGGTCAAAAAGAGCGTGCATATTTTATCAATAAAAGAAAGAAATCTGTTATTTTTTAGTTTTTTGTGATTCATGATTATTTTTCCTAGGCATTATCCTGAGCAGCAATTGTTACGGTAAGGTTAGATGGTTTATAATGTACCAATGTAATACTGTTTGGTAAAAAAAGATGTTGTTCTGTCAGCAGTATACCATGCTTTCCTGGTAAAAGTTTACTGATATTTATGTGTGCAGCGAGCGCATCTTTATCAAGAGCATACATATCGGTACGTTTTGCTTGAAGAGTTATTTGTATGTTTTCTGGTGCTTGTAATGTGCAATTATCTGCCGATGCTGCAAAGCATAAAGGAACATTCAGTTGGAACATCACCGTTTGATCATACGTAGCGATATACCAAAAGCTATAGCCTAAAAAAAGGCTGATAATAATTAAAGGAATATTAGTGAGAAGCTGTTTTTTCAGCTTTTGTATGTTCACGGTATGCTCCTTTAGGGGATGATGGGGAAATAAGTGAAAGTTGTTTTTTGATCATTAGGTGTAGTTGGTGAGCAGAAATATTTTTTGTTTCTTTGCCTTGCGTAATCAAAGAAAAAGATCTACTTACATGATCTGCGGTAAAAATAAATGCATCGCATTGTGTGCTATAAAAAAGAGCATCATCTTTTTGTTCTGTTGCCGTATGCCACTGTGCATTGATACCGCGCAGTGTGCCGGTAGTGGTTATCCATACCATTTTGTGTTCATCATATGAGCTACTTGCAAGAAAAACATCAAGAACGTTTTTACTCATGTCAGCATTAATATTCAGTGGTGTTGTCAGAAAATGATCAAGGCTATCTTTGTGTTCAATAATAACAGTGATTTTTTTATGAGCATTGATTGTTGCCAAGCTGCTGCTGAGTATACTATCAAGCCAATCGGTATGCTGCGTGCGTGCAGGAGTAATAGAACAAAGCGCTACCAGATTACGTTGTAATGTTTTTTCATGCAGTACAATAAAAAGAAGCATGGCAATGGGTGCATAGGTGAATAAAAATGGCGCAAGAGTGGGAAGTTCTGTTACCCATGCAATTAACGCAAAGGTGCAATATCCAAAAAAATAGAGAAGAAGATTTTTTGTTTTATCTGTTTTAAGCCAATGGCAGAAGGTAAAAATGCATGATGAATAAAATAATATTTCAGCAATATCACGTATCATTAAATGGTAGAACATATGGGTTTCTCCTTTGTTATTGTTCTACCTTAGAGTACGTGTGCTTTGCAAGTTAATTTTTTGATATTTATGCAATAAAATGAGGAATGGCTAAAGAAGTTGCGAATATTCCTCCTACGAACAAAGATACAAAGATTATTTGTCGCCATACATACCTCTCATCTTCTGAATAATCTTGCAATTGAAGTTTTTTGATGAAAAGTAATAAATCTTGATATTTCTTTACATACTTGTTATCGCGATTGGGATTACGAATATCGTCAAAGTATGTGGCAGATCCGCATAAAAAGAGCAAACCAAAGATAAAGGAAGCTAGTTTGATAGGAATGTATTCAGGGTCTTTTGTGTTGTGTAAATAATAAGCAGTAGCAGTTGACGTTGCACCTGCTGAAAGCAAAGCAACGCTTTTGGTAAGTGCTTCATAGTCTATCGGGTATTGGTATTTAATTTGATTTTCTATCTGTTTTATTCGATGAGTTAGTTTTTTATGTAAATTGTTTAAGGTGGTTTTAATTGATGGAGATGAAAATTCACTTCGGTTTAAAGGCCGCAAACGGATAAATTCAGTTAATGCAAAATATAGATCTTCCTGATCATACGTTCTAACTGCATCTAAAAAATCTCCATTAAAGCCTCTGACAAGAAGCATAGATAAGGGAGTAGAATAAAAATACTGATGAGTTATTACATAGGTGGGAGTTGTTTGTAGAAAAAATAACAAGCTGAAAAAAGGGATTAACTTTGTATACATATTAGTTCTTTATGTGGTGATTTGAAATTTAAGATATTGTAGCAGAATTTTAGTTTTTTGTATTTTGTCTTTTTTTGTTCTGATCTGTATGCTTAATATATGTTTAATAAGAATCTATCTTTAAAGTTTAGATATTTATTTTCCTGCGCTCATCCTGAACCTGTTGAAGGATTTCTTTGAGCGCTCGAAGATATCCTTCGACAAGCTCAGGACGAGCGGGCAGAAGAAAACTTAGTTTAGGATAGATTGTTAATTTAAAGTATGTACATGGCACATGAATCTATTGTTTTAACGGGTGATCGTCCAACAGGTCCCTTACACTTGGGGCATTACGTTGGCTCACTCAAATCCCGTATAGAGTTGCAAGAGAAGTATAAACAGTTTGTGATGATTGCTGATACACAAGCATTAACTGATTATTTTGATCGCCCCGAAATGGTGCGCAAAAATGTGATGGAAGTATGTTTGGATTATTTGGCAGTTGGCATTGATCCACAAAAAACAACCATATTTATTCAGTCGATGATTCCCGAAATTGCAGAATTAACGATGTATTTTCTTAATTTGGTTTCGGTAAATAGATTGTTGCGAAACCCCACGGTAAAAACAGAAGTTGCACAAAAGGGTTTTGAAGAACGTTTACCTGCCGGTTTTTTAATTTACCCAGTTTCGCAAGCAGCTGATATTGTGATTGTTAAAGGAACCATTGTTCCGGTGGGCGAAGATCAGCTTCCGCATATTGAACAAACCAATGAAATTATTAATGCATTTAATCGCATGTATCACAAAGAAATTTTTGGCCATGTAACAGGGCTTGTTCCCAAAGTAGGTAGATTACCGGGTATTGATGGCAAAGCAAAAATGAGTAAATCATTAGGTAATGCTATTTTTTTATCAGATGCGGCAGATATAGTTGCAGAAAAAGTGATGAAAATGTATACCGATCCTGATCATATTCACGTGAATGATCCGGGCAAAGTGGAAGGTAACGTTGTCTTCAGTTATCTGGATATTTTTGATCATGATGCAGCTGCAGTTGAAGAATTAAAAGCACACTATCGTCGTGGTGGTCTTGGTGATGTAACGTTAAAACGGCGATTAATTACGGTATTAAATGCATTTTTAGAACCAATTAGGCAACGCAGAGCTCAGTATGCACAGGATCCGCAGGCGGTCATGCAATGTTTGCTTGATGGATCAGAAAAGGTGCGTGCAATTGCTGCGCAAACCATGGATGAAGTGCGTGCTGCAATGCATTTAGATTATCGATGATATATTTGACCGTTCGTATGGTTTGACAAGCTCACCACGAACGGTTTTATAAATTTCTCCCCCGTTCGCCCTGAGCTTGTCGAAGGGTGCGAATGTTAAAATGAAAGAATAGTATGAAACCGAGTAAACTTTTACCAATCATTGTTGCAAGTGCCTTACTTGTTTTTATTGGCATAACTTTTTTTGATACTTTGTATCGTGCAAAAGAAGATGTGGGCATTATGATTGCACAAGAAGTGGTACAATTGCGTGATATTTTTCATCGCATTCATAAAACATGTACCATTATTGATTTTGATGAACAAAAAAATCATATCAATTTTTTGAATGTAGAAAAATTTAGTGGTTCGGAAGTAGGGCCAATGAATTTGGTGCATCCAGAAAAGTGGGAAGGGCCGTATCTTAAAGATAATCCAACCATGCAACATATTACGTATCAAGTGGTATCAACCAAAAGAGGATATTTTATTACTCCCGGTGATGGCGTAAAACTACCAAACAAAAAGGTTGTTGGTAAAGATATTATATTAGATCAAAAAGCTGACATCGATGCAATGATGCTCAATGAACAAGAATTGATGTATAAAGATAGAGCGCTTGCAGCACGTTTGGAATTGGGCGCACCAATGAATATGCAATTCTTTTTGAATGATGATAGTCCGGATGTGTAAATAATAAAAATAAAAAGAGCCTATGAATTTGAGTATTCATAGGCTCTTTTTATTTTTGCAGATATTAATGATGCAACGGATATGCCTCTTCCTCTTCCAAAGCAACTTTTAATGATTCAATTTCTTCTTGATAGAGAGCGACTTCTTTTTTAAACTGATCGCCTTCAGCATTTTTCTGTTGTTGAAGCCAAACAACTTCTTTTCTGAGTTGTTGATTTTCTTTCTCTTTTTGACTAATAGTTTTTTGCATTTCCATTATATTTGCCACACTTACTTCTTTCCAAAAAGGATCTTTTTTTTCTGAACTAAGAATATTACCGCAGAAAGCAATACAAACGAATATTGAAAAGCACATTTTTTTCATGTGTAGAGCCTTTTTTTGTTGATATTTTTTAATCATACTATTTTTAAATTTTTTACTTTTTCGTTATGAGATATGGCTTCAAGGCCGTAAGCAGTAATATTTGTGTCTAAAGGATAACTTTGTTTACCCGGATATACAACAATAAGATGATCAAGATTGAGGTCTGTTAAAGCAATTCGCATAGATTTAGTTACTTTGGGTGCATCGGAATATTTTACTTCAAATCCAATGCGTTCACCATTTTTTATAATTAATAAATCTAATTCAGCATTAGCTTGTGTTGCCCAAAAATAACATTCTTCTGGTGCTGCATTAAACATGGCAATAACTTCTTCTAATGCAAAGCCTTCCCAGAATGCTCCAAGTCTTGGATGATGATATAATTCTTCTTTTGTGGATAAACCCATGAGAGCATATAAGATACCGCTGTCTCGAAAATAAATTTTGGGTGACTTTACTTGTCGTTTATGTAAATTTTCAAACCAAGGAAGTAATTCTCGGATCATAAACGTTCCCGCAAGAATATCAAGATATTTACGTACGGTGTGATCCGATACTCCCAATGATCTTCCAATCTCACTTGCATTAAAAGTTTGCCCATGATAATGCACGAGCATTAACCAAAATCTTCTCATTTGCACTGCAGGAATATCAAACCCAAGATTAGGAATATCCTGTTCTAAAAACGTTTTGATATAATTTTGTCGCCATATAAAACTATCGTGCTCGTTTGATGCTAAATAAGAATTGGGAAATCCCCCCCGTAGCCAGAGGCGATTAGTATCCTGAACTTCAGACAATGAAAAAGGAGGTAGTTCTATATAACCAATTCGCCCTGCTAATGTTTCTGATGATTGGCGAATAAGTTCTCGCGAAGCACTTCCGAGAATAAGAAATTTCTTTTTTCTTTTATCTGATGTATGAGTATTTTTTTCATCTAAAGGCGTTCTTGTTGCGTCAACTAAAACACGCAAGATAGGGAACAAATTTGGTCTTAGTTGAATTTCATCAATAACAATCAATTGTTCAGAAACGCTTTGTAAAGCAAGCATTGGGTTTTCTAAGCGCTCTAGATCTGCAGGATTTTCTAGATCAAAGAAATGTGCGTTGTTATGAAAATGCTTTTCAACATAC
>Ga0070735_10000306_pt1 | contig 57374 bp, 62 predicted proteins | sample Coa_R1_FD_66443 | JGI IMG/M metagenome (GOLD analysis project Ga0070735, IMG submission 66443) | Surface soil microbial communities from Centralia Pennsylvania, which are recovering from an underground coalmine fire - Coalmine... | ecosystem: Environmental > Terrestrial > Soil > Unclassified ... | reverse complement strand
CGGAAGCGTACGCGTTCGACGAGATCTCCGACGATCTGTTCCTGGAGGACGTCAACGAGCCGCCCGCCGCGGCGTCCGCGGGGAATTGACCGCGCGGCATGAGTCTCCGCTCCGACAGCCGTGACGTGCGGCGGGCGATCTCGGGCGGCACGGTGGTCACATGCGACGAACAGGATCGCATTCACGACGACGGCCTGGTCGTCTGGCAGGGCGGCCGGATCATCTATGTGGGACGCCGCGACGGGTACACGCGGTCGCCAGACGAGCAGTGGCTCGACGCCTCCGGACACTACGTCCTGCCCGGACTGATCAATCTCCCTCTGTGACAGAGGTTTCCATCCGCTAAATCGATGGCGTCTATAGCACAGTCTCCACGGGCAGTTCTTTAGTAGTCTGGAGGATCATGTTCAGATCGGGCGGTTCTGATCGGGGGGTGGGACATGCCGTCGGACGACACGTTCACCGACGAACAGCGTGCGGGCGCTGAGTATCGAGGTGGACATGCTCGGTTGCTGGCAGGGCCAGGCACTGGCAAGACTCAGGTAATGACGCATCGCGCACAAATCCTCGTGCGAGACGCAGGAATCAACCCCGAAGAAATCCTAATCCTGACTTTCACGCGCGCCGCTGCAGCTGAGTTGCGCTCACGGCTGCGTAACAATCTTGGGGCCGACGTACCCCTGCCTCGAGTCTCAACGCTGCATGGCTTTGCGCTCCGGCAGCTACTCAGGAACTCCGAGCACGCCGCGGTCCCGCAGCCGATTCGTATCGCCGACGACTACGAACAGAGGTGGGTGATCGAAGAAGATCTCGCGCAAATTCTTGAACTCAAGATCCGCGATGTCCAGCACCTCTTCCATCTGCTCTCGAACGACTGGGAGTCACTGAGGGCCGATGTCCCGGAGTGGGGTGCCGCGTTTGAGCGAGACCATCCCCGGTTCCTGGGCGCGTGGCGGGAGCATCGCGCAGTGTTCGGTTACACGCTACGCGGTGAGCTCGTCTATCAGCTCAAGAACGCGCTCGAACAGCGTGATATCCGGATCGATCGGCCAACGGAGTTGCTGGTAGATGAGTATCAAGATCTTAATGCTTGCGATCAAGCTATCGTCCGCCGACTGGCGGCGATGGGCGCACACGTATATTCGGCAGGCGACGATGACCAAAGCATCTATGGATTTCGGTTCGCAGATCCTACGGGAATACGAAGATTCACGGAGGACTTCGAGGGAGCCGCTCCCTTGACACTGCGCGTCTGTCACCGATGTGCGCGCAACATCCTTCGCGCGGCGCTTCACGTCGCGCGACAAGACCCCGACCGCCTTGAAAAAGAGCTCGTGCCCCGAGAAGGTGCGGAGGAAGGCGACGTGCGCTTGTACCGTTTTTCAGATAATAGTCAGGAGACGCGAGCCACCGTTACGTTATGCGAGAGGCTGATCGCAAACGGCGTCAGACCCCGCGACATTCTGATTTTGTTTCGGTCGGACCGTAATGGCGTGTTTTCGGAGCCGATCCGTGAAGCTCTGGCAGCCCGCGGCATCCCCGTGCTCACGAAAACGGATCCTCTCGCTGCCCTTAACAGCCCAAAACATCCCGGTCGCCAGTTCGTTGCCACGTTGCGTCTGATTAGCGATCCCACAGATAGCCTCGGCTGGCGGACGTTGTTGAAAGAACGGCCGAACGGCATCGGAGACGAGACGCTGATGCGAATGTACCAATACGCCCGCACACAGGGACGACGCTTTGGACAGGTACTCGATGAAATTGGTCCAGTTGTGAGATCGAAGGCGGGAGCCGTCGCGACGGAAGTGGCTACAATCAGAACGTTGGTGATGGGCCTTCCCCACCTCTCGGGAGAGAGTGATGATCTTGGCGCCGCCTTGACGGAGATCGCGGCATCAACAATCGATGACGCAAACATGCGGGAGGAAGTCCTCACGATCTTTCGGACGCTTGTCAGTGAAACAGAACCTGACTCATTGGACACCCTACTCAAAGTCCTTGGCACGTCGCTAGGCGAGGACACTGAACGTGACGCCCCAGTTTCCGATGCAGTGTCCCTCATGACTATGCACCAAGCGAAGGGACTCACGGCGGAAGCTGTATTCATCGTCGCCGCCGAGAACGAATCGGTACCTGGACACGCGGAGACGAAGGCGGAAGCAGATGACGCGCGACGACTGCTCTATGTTTCAATGACCCGCGCCCGACGATTCCTGTACATGACATTCTGCAATGATCGACGAGGCCCGCAAGCCTACACCGGGCCGACGTCAGGCAAGACAACGCGACATCTTACACCATTCCTCACGGATCTGCCAAACGTACCGATTGCATTGTGGCACGATGACTGATGCTCCCAGAGTACAATGGCAGCGGGCAAGGGAGGCGATTGCGGCAAACGTCTCGGCACCAGTCCGCGTGTCGGCGCGCACCTCATCCGTGAGACACGCGCCGAGAAACGGTGGTCGTCAACATGGGGAGAGATGATGCGTCGTCTGCCGCTTGCGTTGCTTACCGCCTTGTACCTGGTTCTTGTCGGAGACGCGCCCAGGCGAGCCCGTTCTGTTTCGCCAGCGACTGGCAGGCCGGGATCTAAGAGTCGAAGTAGCATACACTCATGCGCGCCTTCGCCCGATACAGTCGACATGGACTACTCAGGCGCCAAATCATGGCTGTCCTGCTCAACATTCCCTTCGAGGCGGTCGAGATCATCGTGGAACCTGACGGGTCGTCCGGTGGTGGAGCGATCGTCTATGGACCGGAAGGCTCACGGAGATTCCGGGGCAGCCGAGGGGACTCCGCGTTCGTGGATGGGCTCGACGCGCATCTCCGAGTCTATCTGGCCGGGAAGATCGCCGAGGATCTCGCCGCGGAGCAGCAGGCAGCGGGACCGAGGACACCTCCCCCTTCGTGGCTCGCGGGGATGGAGGGCGATCGCCAGAACATTGTGCGGATGCTCGATGCCCTGCATCCGCGCGACGAGGCGGCCCAGCATTGCCGCTGTGACGTCGCCATCGCTTCGTGCCGCGACCAACTGCGCGCCTTCTGGTCGGCGGTCGAGGCGGTTGCGACGGCCTTAGTCCAGCAGCGCCGCGTGATCTCCAGCCAGGTCCGCGCAATCGTCCGTGCTCGGGGCGGTAAATCCTAGCGTCCACCCGCTCGACAGAACGCACGCCCACTGCGCTCAGGCTCGCGCGCTCGGCCCCCGCCGCGGGATGGGCAGATCGGGACGAAAAATCGGGTCAAGGACGCCTGCGTGCGCACACCGTGTCAAGGTTCCCTCTCCCACGCCCTCACCTTCCCCGCCCGCGCATCTCATGCCATGACGAGATCAACGAGAGCGGGTCCGGACGTGTACACACACAAACCTGTCAAAATCTCAACACGAGCCAGACAACCCCACACCCCCTCCTAAGGTTCCCCCGCAATGTTATCATGACCGCGATCAATTTGCACCGGAGGTGTCGCATGAGCGTGCCCACCCATTCGTTAGGGGACACAGCCATCGAGGAGTGCACGCGCGTGCACCGCGAGCCGCGCCGGGAGCGCAAGAACCGGATCGAACGGAAGGTGGTCGAGCTGCTCGAAACACAGGGCTGGCGGCTCGCTTTCCGAGGCTGGTCGGACTTCTGCGGCTGGTGGAGCGTCAAGGGCGGCCGGTTCGCCTGCTTCGTCGTCCGCGCCAAACGCTCGCACCGGCTCAGACGTGAGCAAAAGCGGATCCTCTACACCCTTGCCAAGTTAGGGATCGACTGTTACCTCGTCGACCTCGACGAGGACGACGACGGCACGGCCCGGATTGTCTACGAGAAACTCGGCCCCCGCTCCGAGCATCTCGATTAGGGCTAACCACCCGGGTAGAATCGTCGGGTTCGACCACGGAGGGGTAGGCGTCGGGTGTTCACGGTAGCACTAGAACATTCCGCGTACGATCCCGCCGTCGACTTGAGTCGTCGTCCCCGTTATAAACTCCGCCGCATCGGACACGAGAAACGCGACCAGGTTTGCGACGTCCGTTGGCTGTCCCATCCTGCCAAGCGGAACTCTACTAATGCGCCTGGCCATCGCCTCCTCAAAACTGATGCCCTGGCGCGCCGCACCTTGTCGCGTAAGCTCATTGCTGGTTTCCGTGAGAATGGAGCCGGGGCACACGTTGTTAACTCGGATGCCAAGCGGTGCAAGCTCATCGGCAAGCGTCTTGGCTAGTCCCAACAGCCCCATGCGCACTGAATTTGCCAAGAGCACCCCTTCGAGCGGCTGTTTGACACTAATGCTCAGGATGTTGACGATCGCGCCCGCTCCAGCCGCCTTCAGGTACGGCAGCGCGGCACGTGTGACGCGCACGTTGCTGAGAAATCCCAGCTCAAAATAGTGTTGATAGTCCGCGTCAGAGAGGTCCGCGAATCTACCGTGTCGAGGCCCGCCCGATAGGTTCACCAAGGTGTTTAGCCCGCCCAATGCTTCCACCGACTCGGAGACAAAGGACTCAATCACCGCGCCGCGACACAGGTCCACCGTCTGACAGAACGGGCGCACGCCACCTCGCGCCTCGATCGCGTCGGCGACCTCTCCAAGCAAGTCTGTGGAACGGGCGCAGATCGCTAGCTGCGCCCCTAGCGACGCAAGGGTCTCGGCAATCGCGCGTCCCAGCCCCTTGCTGGCGCCAGTGACGATTACCTTCCTATCGCGCAGGCTCACGACCACGCTTGCTCCCTCCTAATGTCGCGCCCTCGTAGGATCCACGCCCCGTATGATCGCCCGGCCGCCGGCGACACCGCACCACGCAGCCTCAGTGAACCCTGTACTTTTCCACCTTGGCCCAATCCACTTCGATTCCAAGACCGGGGGTCTCAGTCAGTTCGATCGTTGCGGCGTAGGCGTCGACCGGTTCGATCACAACATCGTCTACCGCCCGAGCTAGCGGAGAGCCATGGCATCCTCTTACCAGGTTGGGCACGACAGCGGCAAGCTGGTGCACCGCGGACAGCCCAATCCCTGACGGAGTGGAACTTCCGGATTGAACGCCCAGGCCCGCGGCTTCGCACACAACCATGATCTGCCGGCTCATCGTGATGCCCCCGAGCATTGGCACCTTTACGTGGACGGCATCGGCGGCGCCGAGCTCAGCGATGCGGAGCACGTCCGCAGCGTGACCGACGCTCTCCTCTAGCATGATCCCCACGGGCGCGCTGTTTCGCAGCCGCGCAAGATCCGCGAGCTGATGGCGAGGCAGAGGCTGTTCCACCCAGTCGACCCCGAGCTCCTTGAATTGCGGAAGGGCCTCCATCGCGGACTTGAACGTGTAGGCTTCGGTCAGATCAAGCTTCAGGCTGATCCCTGGGCCACAGGCCTCCCTGACCGCACGCACGGCCGTGACGTCTCGGCGCCAACCAGACGGATGTCCGCATTTGACTTCTATCTGCCGGCAGCCCTTCCTGACAGCCTGCAGAGCAAACTCGGCCGCCGCCCGCGGCTCCATGAAACCGATCCCGAATCCGGGCCCTTCGACATCGATGCGCGTACGTAGGGCTCCGCCAAGCAATCGCCATAGCGGGAGCCGAAGGGCCTTTCCGACGACATCATAGAGAGCGAGGTCGATGCCGGCCTTCGCAGAATAGTGACCGTTCACAATCTGGTTCATCTTCTGCCAGATCACCGCAATGTCGAACGGGTTCATGCCGATCAATACTGGCGCGAGATAGTGTCGGAGCACGTCTGCGTGCGCTTCGCGTACGGTCGAGTTCCACTTGGGTTCACTGACCGCCTCGCCGACGCCATCGATGCCCTCGTCGGTACGGATCCGCACTATTACGTTGTCCAACGCCGAGAGGGTCAGCGTCGCGATGTGGTGGAGCTCACGATTGGGGATCTGGTAAGGGATGACTTCCACGTCCACAATGCGCATTACCCGACACTCTCCTCATGCGCGGTCAGCGTTAAGTGGCTTTCGAGTTCGGTGGCAATACCGGACACGATCTGTGCAACGAGCCACCCTGTCACCGGCGCAAAAGCGAGCCCGTCGCCCCCGTGCCCACACGCCAATACGAGGCCCGCCGGCTTGCGCACGCGTGCAACGATGGGCCGTTTCAGGAGGCTGTACGGGCGCAACCCGACCGTCTGCGCATTTATAGGCAGGGTCGCTACCCCCGGCATGTATCGGGCCACCTCGTCCAGTAGCCGCTCACGGGCACGCACGGTCGGTGTACAGTCAAACTCCGCCCACTCTCTTGTGGAGCCGATCTTGATGCGTCCGTCGGGTTCTTGCCCGACGACCAACCCCGCGGAAAACCCGTCTGCGCTGGTCCCGGAGTCGACTTTGTTCATCAGATACCGGCCGGACAGCACGCGCCCGCGAAGACAGGGGCCAACGGGATCGGTAAACAGGAGTTCTCCCTTCTGCGGTCGCATCGGCACGCTTACCCCAAGCTTGGCGACAAGCTGTCGGGTCCACGGGCCGGCGGCTATCACCGCCTCATCGCAGGGTGTGTCGCCGAACGGAGTGCGCACCGCCCTGATGCCGTCCGCGGCGACGTCGAAGCCAACGACGGACGTCCCAGTGTGGAAAACCGCACCGAGCCGCGTCGCTCCCGCTGCGATGGCCTGACAGGTCTCGCGAGGTGGAGCTTCCGCGTCCTGGGGCGCATACGTCGCCCCCTGGACATCGTCGGCTACACCGGCAATCCGCGATGCGACTTCGGCTTTGGTGAGGAGATCGATATGAACGTCCTGCGCCTGAAGCCACGCCACCCGATCGAGTAGGAACCGTTCCTCCTCCGCATCTCGAAAGAGGACATAGCTGCCGTCGACCCGGTAAGGGATCTCGAGATCGCGTTTCAGTTCCCCGAACAGCGCTTTGCTTCGCAGATTCAGCTCCAACAGAAACGGCGAGCCCTTGGTCTGATCGAGCACCGCCGAGCCGGACGCGGCCGTGGTTTCCCCACCGATCTCTCCGGTGTCGAACACCGTGACCCTATGTCCGGCGCGTGCCAGGTAATATGCACATGCCGCACCGACGATCCCAGCGCCGACGACCACCACCCGGCGACCGCTGCGCGACATCAGAGCCCTCGCACTGCGCCCGACGCCCGTCCGCGAGGTGTTACGCTGGGCCGGACGGCGGCAGGCCGATCGGCCTTTTGCGCAGCGCGCCGTGCCTCGCGCGTGAGACCCGGCCGGTTGCTCACCCACCGATCCCAGTAGCGGTTCATGTCGTCCGCAACTCTCTGCAAATGGTCGACCATGGCCTGGCGGGCGGCCCACGGATCGTGCGCGCGGATCGCCGTCAGAATGGCCTGGTGATCCACGATGCGCCGACTTCCGACGGCCGTGCGCATCGCGGCCGTGAGCAGATTGTAGCGCTGGTGATCCCGCAGTAGGCGCACCAGCGAAAACAGCACCCGATTCTGCGATGCCCTGGCGATTTCGTGGTGAAAGGAAACGTCCTCCGCGAGACCCAACTCCCCACGATTGATGCTGGCGGCGTGCTTCGCCAACAGTTCGTCCATCTTGCGGATAGCAGAGGCCGACGCGTGCACCGCGGCGAGCGCCGCGATCTCTCCCTCGATCACACGGCGCGCCGACAGAAACTCTAGCAAGTGCGCCCGGTCGCCGCGTCGCAGTAGGTTGAGCAACGCATCGCCTGAACTCTGCAAGCGCGCGTCGGCGTTGAGCTGCCCCAACAAGGCGAGCCCGCGACTGGTGAGCACGCGTCCTTCAACACCATGCCGTTCCACCAGCCCCTCGAATTGAAGTTCTTGTAACCTTCGCCCGACCGTAGGGATGCTGACGGAGAGACCGCGCCTCCGCAGCGCAAAGTTGATGGCACCTTGGCCAATCGGCCGGGGGCTGGCGGCGATGACCTGGAGAATCGCCTGATTGAGTTTCGCCGAGCGGCGGTCCAGCATCGGTGAACTCCGTGCGAGGCTCATGATTCGCCGGCACCCGCGAACGTTTGCACCAACGCTCGGGTGAGCTCGCGAACGTCGCTCGCCACAGCCCGTGGCCGTTCGCCGCCCTTCTCCTCCACGGCCTTCATGACCGCCTGCTTGAGAATCCACCGCAACGCCACCGGGTACGCCGCGATCGCTTCGATCAACGCGGAGTAGGCCGCATCGCCCCACGTTTCTTCGAACGCCGCCCGTTCGTCCCCATAGTTGAAGGCTTGCACGCTAAACCGCGCCTCGTCCCGGAGCGAGGCCCGCAACCGCTCGGTCGCGTCCTCGTCGACCCGGCCGTCGACCACGATGACGCCGTAGTTGTCTCGGGCTACCTCTGCGGACACGAGGCCAGCTGACACATCCGACAGCACGGCGTCAGAGCGCCGTTCAAGCGGGCTCCCGAACCCTCCTCCGCCTTGCGAGCGGAAGGTGACCGTATCCTGAGAATTTAACAACAGCTCGTCAATCATGTGAATCCGCCGCTCGCCCGGGGTATCCTGGTTTACGATCGCGATGCCCAACGAGCCCGGGAACCCTCCCAGCCGCCCCCACGGTCGGAACCGACTTCGCTCCTGGCCGCGCGCGGTCAGGATGGTCTCGGGAGCAAAGACGCGAATTCGTAGCTCGTTCCCGCAGCCGCCCCGGTACTGCCCCACGCCCCCGGAATCTGGTCGCAACCCGTAGCGCTCGACAAGAATCGGCATCTCCGTCTCGATCGTCTCTGAGGGAATGTTGCGAAGAAATCCCCCGCCAAAGTCGTTGCCGTCGATGCCGTCCTTCCAGGGGCGCGCCCCCGATCCACCGGTAATTGGCTGTACGACACCGACCTTGCGGACGCCGGTTTTCACGTCAAGCGTTGAAAGCAGCACGATACAAACCTGCCCAGCGCCCGCGACGGGTAGCTTGTCCGGGGACGCCTGGCTCAACGTCGCGAGCGTGACATCGAGCACGCGGTTCATCGTCGCCGCGCGCACACCGCACGCTGCCCCTGCCTCGGGATTCAACAGGTTACCCGTCGGAATCTGTTGACGCATCGGTCGGACCAACCCGCTATTGTACGGCAATCCGGGGTCCAGGGTGTGGAAGAATCGTGTAATGGTCGGGCTCAGCATAAAGTGACCCGGAGCGTTGAAGCTCGGCATGTTGATCGCACCGCGCACTTGGTGATCGGTCCCCGTGAAATCAAGATGCAGCTCGTCCCCCTGCACGGTCATCCGCAGTCGAATGCGGATCGGCCGGTCAGAAAAACCGTCGCTCTCCATGTAGTCCCAGGCTTCGTACGTGCCGTCGGGGATCTCACGGATCAGCTCGCGACTCCTCCGCTCCGCATAGTCCAAGACCTGCCCGATCCCTTTGGACACGGCGTCTAGTCCGTACCGGTCGACGAGCTCGTGCACACGCCGCTCTGCCGTGTTCAGCCCGGCAAACATCGCCCGGAAATCGCCCCAGTTCTGGTCCGGGATCCGGCAGTTGTCCAGAATCAGATCGAGCAGCTGTTGGTTCAGCTGGCCGCGCTCGACCAACTTGATCGGGCGAAGCCGCAGGCCTTCTTGGTAGACGTCATAACACGCCGGCGTCACACTCCCAGGCACCTTGCCGCCCACGTCACTAAAGTGAATGAAGGTCGACACGAAACATAGGAGTTGTCCTCCGGCAAAAATGGGTTTCACCAAGTAGATGTCCGCCAGGTGCGTCACCATGCCTTTAGTCGAATATGGGTCGTTGGTGACCACCACATCGCCTTCTTGCCAATTCTCAATCGCCTCGACCACGGCCCGACACGGCATGCCGACACCCAAGGCGACCGCGACCTTCAAGGGCATGGCGAAGACCTCACCCTCAGGCGTGAAGAGCACGGCGCCGAAGTCCTGGGTTTCCTTGACGAAGACGGTGTACCCTGTCCGAAAAATCACCGACGCCGTCTCGTCGATGATGGCCTGCACCCGATTGCGAAACACCTCGAGAAATACCCCGTCACGGGCCATGCGTCCATTACCTCCTTCGCAATCCGCAGATCGATTCGAGGTGCCCCGCCGCCCGCGCAGTCGTGCGCGCAATCACGGAGAGAACCTGAGCTCGGTCGAACGCACCAAGTCGTGCAGCACCTCGTCCACTTGAGCGCGGCTGTCGACGCCCCCACCTTCGCGACTGTGCAGGCGCTCGACAAGCTGGGCACGCAGAAACCCACGCATGGGAACCGGATACTGTGCGAGCGATTGGATGATGAGCGTCTGGAGCTTGTCCGGCCACCGCCGCTCGTATGTCTCGCGTTCCTCGCCAATGTCGAACTCGTCGACGTGCCGCACCCGCGCGGCCCGCTCGAGCTGCGTCGCGTGACCATCGACACGCCCGTCGTGCATCACCACGCCATAGTCTGCAAGTGCCGCCCGCTCGGACACGAGTTCGGCCTCCACGTCAAACAGCACCCGCGCGGGATCGCGCTCGAGTGGGTCGCCGTATCCGCCGCCGCCCGGCGTCATAAACTCGACCACGTCGCCGGGTTGCAGGAGGAGCTCGTCAATCTTTCCTAGTTGGACTGGCTCGCCGCCCGCTCGCCGGAGCGCGACTTCGAACAGTGTGCCCGGTCTTCCGCCAAGACGCCCCCAGGGCCGGAACAGCTGTCGCTCCATTCCCCGCGCCGTCATCACCGTGTCCGGGGTGAAGATGCGGACGAACAGTTCGGATCCGCAGCCACCGCGATACCGCCCCGCGCCGCCGGACCCCGGCCGAAGGCCGTAGCGCTCGACCAGCACAGGCATATCGGTCTCGAGGACCTCGGTGGGGATGTTCACAGTGAACCCGTTGTGAAAGTCGATTCCGTCAATGCCGTCTTTCGTCGGCCGCGCCCCCGAACCACCCACGAGCGGCTGAACGACGCCAACCTTGATCTTTCCGGCGGCGGCATCCGGCGTCATGAGGAGCACGATACAGCCCTGACCGGCGCCCGCCGATGGGATCATGTCCGGCGCGGCCTGCGCCAACGTGGCCATCGTGACATCCAAGACCCTGCACATCGTCGCAGCGCGGACGCCGGTTGCCGCGGGCTCCACGGGATTCAGCAGGCTGCCGACCGGCGCGTGGCAGCATATCGGACGTACCAAGCCGCTATTGAAGGGAATGTCCGGACGCAGCGTGCGAAAGAACCGCACGAACGAGTTCACCAGCTGGTAATGGCGCTTCTCCCCGCAGGTGGGGAGGTTGAACGCCGCCCGTACCTGATGAGCGGTCCCGCTGAAGTCGACCTCGATCCGATCCTCCTTGACCTCCATGCGGGCGCGAATGCGAATCATCTCTTGGCGCCCGGTATCCGCCTCAAGGTAGTCCCACGACTCGTAGACTCCGTCCGGAATGGCGCGGATGAGCTCGCGTGCCTGCGCTTCGGCGTAATCGAGTAGGTCTGAAATCCCGTTCTCCAGGGCCGCTGACCCGTATCGTCCCACCAGTTCTGCGACGCGTTCCTGCGCGATCTGCAACGCCGCCAGCAGGGCCCTGAGGTCTCCCCAGTTTTGATCCGGGATCCGGCAGTTACGGAGCAGCAGCGACACGATGTCCTTGTTCAATGCGCCTGCCCGAAACAGCTTGAGGGGCGGAATCCGCAGGCCCTCTTGAAAAATGTCATAGCTCGTGGGGGAGATGCTCCCGGGAACCTTACCGCCCACATCGGATGAGTGGATGAACGCAAGTGCGTGGCACAGACACCGCCCGTCCACGAAAATCGGCCTGATCAGAAAGATGTCCGTTAGGTGTGTGGACATGCCGTTCGTCGAATACGGATCGTTGGTGATGATGATGTCGCCCGGTTCGAGATCATCGACGGCGGACACGGCACGGTGCACCGGGCGACCGATGCCGAGCGTGGTGCCGATGTTGACCGGAGCCGCGAATACCTCGCCGGCGCAACTCGCGAGGGCCGTCGCAAAGTCCTGGGTCTCCTTCACAAAGACCGTATAGCCCGTCCGGGCCACGACCGACGCCATCTCTTCGGCGATGGATTGGACGCGGTGCTTGAGCACCTCGAGGAAGACCCGATCGGTACCCATTCAGACGCTCGTTCCGATCAAGTTGCCGTGGCGGTCGGCGGTGACCACGAACCCCGGGGGCACAAACGTGGTCGTATCGTACTGCTCGACGATCGCCGGCCCTTCGAACGAAGCGTCCGGTGCGAGGTCGCTGCGATCGAAGACCCGCGCCACCCATGGTTTGTGATCGAACTGGATCTCCCGCGACGCGGTCGATCCCTTGCGCCCCCCTGGTCGATACGATTGACGGTCCCAAGACAGACGAGGCTTGGGTACCACGCCCACCACCGTGCTACGAATGTTGACCAGCTCAACGGTCGCATCGGCGTCCGAATACCCGTAGATCGCGAGATACCGGGCATGAAACGCCTCGAGGACCTCGCGCAGGTCGCCGATTTTCGAGGGCAGCGCGACGTTGATCTCGAACGCCTGGCCAAGATAACGCATGTCCGCCGTGCGCAGGAGATAGTGTTGAGCTGTCAGCTCGCCGCCGCGCACCTCTGAGAGGAACCAACTCTTGGCGCGTTTCTCGAGTTCGAGAAACTCCCCTTCCAACTGGTCGGCCGTGGTCTCATGTGTGTTGCGATAGACCGTCTTCACGAAATCGCTCCGGATGTCGGCGACCACACCGCCGAGTGCACACAACGTCCCGGGGCTGGGCGGAATGATCACCTGACGCACGCCGAGTTCCCGCGCCAGCATGAAGATGTGCGTCGGTCCCGCGCCGCCATGGGCCAACAGGGTGAAATCTCGCGGATCGAACCCTTTTCGCGCCATCAGGGGGGAGAACTGCGCGTACATCTTGGCCGTCGTCACCTCGAGGATGCTCTCCGCCGTACTGACCGGGCTGAGCTCCAACTGGACTCCCAACCGGGTCAGCGCACGATGGGCGAGATCCGGCTGCAGCGGCATCTCCCCGCCAAGGAATCTCGACGGATCGATCAAGCCGAGCGTCACGTACGCGTCCGTGACGGTAGGGTGCTGCCCGCCCCGCCCGTAGCACGCTGGTCCGGGTTCGGAGCCAGCGCTCTGCGGGCCGACTTTCAACACCTGTGCCGAGTCTACCCACGCAATCGATCCGCCGCCGGCGCCGATCGACGAGATGTCGACCGCCGTCATGATGACCGGAAAGTCTCCCACCTGATTTTCGGTCGAGAATTCAACCTCGCGGTTGATCACCGCCACGTCGGCGCTGGTGCCACCCATATCAAGGGTGATCAGGCGTTCGAACCCAGCAAGCTTCCCGATATAAGCGGCGCCAATGACCCCGGCCGCGGGGCCGGAGAGGAGGGTCGACGCCGCCGAAAGGGCGGCGGTGTCGGCGGTCATCATGCCGCCGTTTGACCGCGTGACGAAGAACTTGGTCGTTAACCCCTTATCGCGCAAGCCCTGCTGCAATCGGGCCAAATACCCTTCCATCCTGCGGCCGATGTACGCGGTGAACACCGTCACGAGCGCCCGCTCATATTCCCGTTGCTGCGACAGCACTTCGTGGGACGCCGACGCAAACAGTTGCGGGAACTCCTCCCGGATGAGCGCCACCGCTTGCCGCTCGTGCTCTGCGTTCTTGTAGGAATGCAAGAAGCACACCGCGATGGCTTGGATTCCCTGGCCCACGAGGCGTTGCACCGCGGCCCGAACCTCGGCCGGATCGAGCTTCGCATAGACTCTTCCGTCGCCGAGCAGTCGCTCACCGATCTCGGCGACCCATTTCCGAGGGACCAGCGGGATCGCCTTGTCGCCGTAGAAGTTGGTTGTGCTCGGTAGGCGCAAGCGGCCGATCTCCAGCACATCCCGGAATCCTTTCGTCACGAGGAGACCCGTGGGAACGCCCGATCGCTCGATGATCGTGTTCGTTGCGAGCGTCGTCCCGTGAACGAACTGACGGACCGAGGACACCGGGACGCCTCCACGACGGCAAATCGCGTCGATGCCTTGGAGGATGGCAGTGGCCGGCTCGGCCGGCGTGGTCGGCAGCTTGAGCGTGTGTACGCGACCGTCGTGCTCGTCCACCAGGGTCAAGTCTGTAAACGTCCCTCCCACATCGACGCCTAACCGATAACTCTTATCCACCCTCTCGCCTCCTCGTGCTGCCGGACGTGCGCCGCCCCGCCGCGCGTGCATTCATTGAGCCCCGAAGCGGTACATGAGGTGCGCCAGCATCAGAACCGTCTCCCGAAAGTCGCTCAGCCGCAGGCTCTCGTCGGGAGCGTGCGAACGAGACTTCCAGTACCCGGCCCCAATGCTCACGACCGGCACCTTGAGCAGCGGCGCCAGATCATGACGTGGGCCCGTGCCGGCGGACGTGGGAGACACGATCACCGTCCGTCCGGTCGATTCCTCGACGACCTCTTGAGACAATCGCACGAACGGGTCCGAGAGATCGGTGCGCCAAGGGAACTCGGCGGCGAGCACGGTCAGCGAGATGTCCGTGTATCCGAGGACGTCCAGGTGTTTTCGCACGCTGCGCGCCACCTCGTGTGGATCCTGATCCGGGACGAGGCGAAAGTCGACTTTCGCATGCGCCGCGCGCGGAAGAACGGTTTTTTGCCCTTCCTGAGTGTACCCGCCCCAGATTCCGCAGATCGTGCACGTGGGCGCGAAAAACAGTTGCCGAACCGCGTTCGGTCCATCGACTTCCCCGAGCAGTCGTGCCGGTTCGAACTGGCGGCGGACATCCTCCACAACATCCAGCGGAATCCGCTGGACCGCCTCCGTCTCCTCAGCGGTGGGGCGCCGAACACGATCGTAGTGCCCCGGGATGAGCACCGTGCCGCGCTCGTCTTTGAACGTATGCAACGCGTGGACCAAGCGAAAGGGAGCCCCTTCCACCAACGCCCCAAACATGGAGTGAAGATCGACGTGGCCGACGCAAGCCTCGAGTTCAAGGTAGCAGATGCCCTTGCATCCGCACACCATGTGCAACCGCTCGGTCGAGTCCCGCTCCGCGTACTCCCACACGCACGCATCGGCCGCCAAGAGCTTCGCGTGGGCGCGCACCACGGCACCGAAATTGACACTTCCGATCTCTTCCTCACCCTCGATGACAAACTTGATCCGGCAGGGGAGTCCCCCATCAACTGCCGTGATGGCCCGGATCGCAGCGATGCGAGTGAGCAGATCCCCCTTGTTGTCGGCGACGCCCCGCCCCAGCAGCAACCCATCACGCTGGGTCAGGTCGAAGGGTGGAACCGTCCACTCGTCAACCGGGTCGGCCGGTTGCACGTCGTAGTGGTCGTAGAAGAGCAGTGTCTTGGCTGACCGTCCGGCAAATTCAGCGGCGACGACGGGGTTCGCGCCGCCATGCTCTAACACGGTCACGGCTCCCCCGGCTGCACGCAAGAGAGCCGCCACGGCTTCGGCGGCCTCACGGATCCCTCTCCGCTGCGCCGCCACGGACGGGATAGCAACCAGCCGCCGAAGATCTTCGAGCGTGGTAGGCAGATCACGATCCACGTGTGCTTCGAGTGTCGCTCTTGCGGTCACCGTTCACCTCCGATCCGTCGGTCTCCACGAAGTGGCGTATGGGCACTGCGCACTGCGCCTCAAGCGGTCGCGCCCGAGTCCGGCTCCGGCTCTCTGTTCCCCAGCACCTGCGGCAATTCGCGGGGTTTCAGCAGCACGACGAGCATCACCGCAACCGCAAGCGCAATCACAATCAGGAAGACGGACAGCGCAGCGATGACCGGGTCCTGATAGTGCTCGAGGTAATAGAACATCGCCACGGGGAGCACGATGTTGTGGGTCTTCACAAGGAAAATGGAGGTCTCGACTTCGTCCCAGGAGGTGATGAACGCAAAGAATGCGCTGACAATGAGTCCGGTCCGGATTTGGGGGAGCACGACACGAAAGAATGTTTCCACGGGCGTCGCGCCCAGGTCCATCGCCGCCTCCTCCAACACGCGGTCGGCGCCGATCAGGCTCGCGGAAAGCACGGAGATCACGAACGGCAGTGCGACCATGACGTGTGCCATAACCACGCTGTCCAGGCCCCCGAAACGATGCAGGAGCACGACGTAGATAAGTATCCCGACCCCGAGGGCAATCCGCGGCACGATCAACGGCGCAAGAAACATCGCCCGAACCAGCTCCCGCCCGAAGAACCGATACCGCACGAGCGCCAACGCGGCAAGGGTGCCCACCATCAGACTGACGGCCATGGTCGCTAGGGCGACGATCAGCGAGTTCAGAGCCGCATGAGTCAGATCGTCTTGGTGAAATAACTTTACAAACCACTTCGTGGAAAGCCCCGGCGGGGGAAAGACACCGTACGGCGCGCTGCTGAACGCGTACACAACAATCAACGCGATCGGTGCCAGCACGAAGAGAAGCACGAGTGCCAACCAGAGGAACTGCGCCGTCGCGACATAGTCCACCGCCCTTGGTCTCATGTCCGGGACACATCCGCACGCTCGTAGATCTGTCGCGTCAACCGATTGGTGAGGATCAGGATGGACACGATCAGCCCGAGCGTGATGAAAACCACGACCGACGCAAATGACAGATTAACGCCCTCGACGTCTCGGAAAATCAGACCACTTAACACTTGCACCCTGCCGCCTCCCATAAAAAACGGCGTCACGAACGCGCTGATGGTGAGAGTGAAAACGATCTGACAGCCGCTGATGATGCCTGGGAGTGTGAGCGGAAGCGTGACCCGTCGGAACGTGACCCAACGACTCGCGCCCAGATCGCCCGCAGCCTGCTTCAAGTCCGGGTCCAGCTGAGTCATCACGCTAAGAATGGGAAAGACCATGAACGGCAGCAGAATGTGGACCATCGCAATCAGAATGCCGGTCATGTTGAAAATAAGCGAAACAGGATCGCGCACGATCCCTAGTCGCAGCAGCGCAAAATTGAGCAGCCCCTGTTTGGACAGAAGTAACAGCCACCCGTAAGTGCGCACAACCACACTCACCAGGATAGGAGACACCAGTACGACATAAATCATCACGAGAATGCCCGGGCGGCGGATGCGTGTGATTGCCTGCGCGACCGGGTACCCTACGATGAGCGTCAGCCCGGTGACCAGCAAGGCCAGCGTGAGCGTTGTCCGGACGACGTGCCAGTAGAACTCATCCGTCACGAACTTCTGCCATCCGGCGAGCGTGAACCGCGGCGTCTCGCTCAGGAACGGATACACGCTGAGCACCAGCAAGACCGCCATGGCGACCCAGAAAATCCCGAGAGTCAGGGTCATGGCCGGCATCAGCAGCGGCACCTGTACGAACCGCTGTCGGAGATGTCGCAGGTGGCGGGATCCTCCAGCCGTCGTCACCGCGGTGCCCTTGCCCTACTCGCGAAGCAGCACGGCGCTCTCGCGCGCCCAACCGATCTGCAATTTCGCCCCAGGGCTCAACCCGTCCGCCTGGTCGCTGTGAACCTCCGCCGTCACGACGCACGACGCGGCGATCCGCACCCGACACCGGATGATCGCCCCCATGAAGATGACTTCCTGCACCGTCCCCTCCCAGCGATTAGGATAGTAGTCAGCTGCGCGCCCGATCTTGACGTGTTCCGGGCGGATGGACAGCGCAAGTGCCGTGCCAGAACTGGCCGGTGCATCGGCAGCACCCACGAGCACGCGAAGAGAGTGACAGTCTACCCGGAGCATTCCGTCGGCCTCCGCACCGATGACACGCGCTTCGAGCACGTTCGCTTCACCGATAAACGTTGCGACGAAGCGGGTCCGTGGTCGGGCATAGATCTCGTAGCTGGTACCGATCTGTTCCACTCGGCCGCCGCGCATCACCGCGATCCGATCGGACATTACTAAAGCCTCGCCTTGATCATGCGTGACATATATGAAAGTCGTACCGAGCCGGTGTTGTAGCGCCTTCAACTCGCTCTGCATCTGAAGGCGTAGCTTGAGATCAAGAGCGCCGAGCGGTTCATCCAACAACAGAACCGCAGGTTCGTTGATAAGGGCGCGCGCGATGGCAACCCGCTGTTTCTGTCCTCCCGACAGATGTCGGATACTCCGGTCTCCCAAACCTACGAGATCGACGAGTCCCAGGACCGCCGCCACCTTGCGGTGGACATCCCGCGCGGGGGTACGCCGGACACGCAACCCGAACGCGATGTTTTCGAACACGCTGAGATGAGGGAACAGCGCCAGTTGTTGAAACACCATGTTCGTCGACCGGCGGTACGGAGGAACACCGGTGGCCATGCACCCGCGAAGAAAGACATCACCCTCCGAAGGGAACTCAAATCCACCGATGATGCGAAGCGTCGTCGTCTTTCCGCAGCCCGACGGGCCGAGGATGGAAAAAAACTCTCCTCTACGGATTTGCAAGGATACGTGATCTACCGCGAGCACGGCGCCAAACCGCTTTGTCAGGTCGCGCACCTCAACGTCTATCTCCGCCGGCATGCTCGGACGGGCGGGCGACACACCCCCGCGAGAGGATGGCTCGGTCAAACCAGGTCCCGTCGGGCCGTGCTCAATGCATCTTGGCGACGACTTCCTTGTCCCATCGCTCTCGCCACATGGTGTCGCTCGCCGCGACGGTAACCCAGTCGAGCTGAATCGCCCGGGCGGCTTCCTTCGGATCGAAGATGCTGAGGCCACGCAGGCTCGGAGGCGCGATGTTCTTGATTGTGGTTGGCGCGTGGTAGGTCTCCGCGGCCCATCGCGACAACCATCTGTCCGACAGCATCACGTTGATCACGTCCTCGGCGATGCGTTTCTGCGCCGGGGTAACGCCCTTGACGATGACGAAGTACAAGGGAATCGCGATCCCGCCCTCTTTAGGGATGACAAATTCGATCGGCGCTCCCTGTTGCTTCCAGACCTCCACGTTGGCGCCGTCCTGCGCGGCAAGCCAAGCATCTCCGTTGACCAACATGTTCCGCAAGTCGTCGTTTCCGTTGTAGAAGGCGGCAAACTGATCGGCGTGTTCCGACCAGAGTTTGAACCCCGGGTCGATGTTCTTTTCGCTTCCGCCGTTCATGCGTGCCGCCATCACCAATCCGTTGTAGTACCAGAGATATTTGATCGTGGTAACCTTGCCTTTGAAGCGCGGGTTCCACAGGTCCGCCCACGACGTCGGCGGCTCCTTGACGAACCGCGTGCTGTACGCCAGCCCCACCGGCGAGAGACAAAACGCCACGCCGCGATCACCCGGCCGCCGGTACGCCGGTAGGATGTTCTTCAAGTTCGGGACGTTGGCGGGGTCGAGGCTTTCCCACAAACCGTCGCGGTCGCCCTGGGTTGTCCACTGGACGTTCTGATAACCAAAATGCACCAGCGGTTGATTGGGGGTCAGCTTGTACGCGCTGAGCATCTTCGGGTAGATCTCGTAGTTCTGCCCCTCGAGCACCTCGATCGTGACATCGGGATGGCTTTCGTTGTAGGAGCGGGCGACTTCGTGCGCGACGGCGGGCAAGGTGCCGCCCGACCAGACAAACATCGTGAGTTGCTGGTGGGGCGCCGCCGACGTCTGGCGCAGGCCGATCGTAGCCCCCGCAATCTGTGCCAGGGCAAACACGCCAAGTCCGGCGGCGGACCGAAGCACCTCTCGCCGCGTTACGGAATTCGTCAGCCTCCTAGCCACAAGGCAACCCTCCCGACGGTTGGCGTAATGAGATCACGGTACACCACGGCCCGACCAAGATGACGTATGAGACACGACTCCCATGTTGCCGCTTTAATGTCGATCACGAAGCCGATCTCCTGTAGAGGAACGGGCGCCTCCGATCGATAATCAATCATCTGTGATGATCGACATCGTAACAAGTCTCACTAGACGTGTCAATGATTTTGCCCCGCGCGGCGTCGCGCCACGCCGAGCCCGATGGGGCCGATTCGATCTCCGTGCGCATCCTCGGCCCCGGTGCACGACCATTGGATGGGGAAAGCACACCAAGAACGTTTTGCGCTTCTCCTACATCACCCTGAAGGTGACCCATGAGCTACCTTAGCCGGGGTGTGTTTCAGGACCGACTCACACGCATTCGGGCAGCGCTCGACGATGCCGATCTCGCGGCTCTCGTCGTCGTTACGCCGGAAAACTTCCTGTACGTCTCCGGATACTTTCTCGATGTACAACCGTGGGAACGTCCGGTCGCCGCGATCCTGCCGCGAGACACCGATCCGTTCTTGATCATGCACGAGCTATCCACCAACGGTGTCCGCCACGCGAAGGATCACGCGTCGATGTGGATTCCCGACGTCCAGTTCTACGTGGAACACCACCGGATGGAGCAACGCACGTACGTGACGCCGCAGTGGCCACAAATGGTGGCGGATCTCTTGCGGAAGAAGGGCATCCAGCGCGGACGCGTCGGCGTAGATCGTCTCGGCGGACCGATCAGCAGCGTACCAGAACTGCTACCGGCGATTCACTTGGTACCGGCTGCTGGAATCCTGAACGAGATGAGGCTCGTCAAGTGCGAGGAGGAACTCGTCCTGATACGGCAGGCCGCGGAGCTGAGCGACTGGGGACAGACGCGGTACCGCGAGCACCTGGCGCCGGGGCGCGCACTTGCAGAAATCGACACGCTCGTTGCGCATGAGATGGCGAAGGAGGCGATTCGACGTTACCCCGAGTATAAGGTGGAGATTCGAGTGTTCGGCCGAACCGGGGCCCGTTCCGCCTGTCCGCATGGCATCGCCGGAGACTATGGCCAGGTTATTGAGGCCGGCGATGGACTCATCAATATCATCCTTCCGCAGCTCAACGGATACGTCTGCGAAAACGAGCGCACGTTTTTTGTTGGCAGGCCGAACCGCGCACAGGCCAGGGCGTTCGAGGCGATGGTCGACGCACAAGCGGCCGCGACTCTCGCATTTGTGGCCGGATACCCGACAAGCGAGGCAGACGCTGCCGCGACCCGGGTCCTGGAACAACGCGGGTTCGGCCACGCGATCTTCCACCGTACCGGGCACGGCATAGGCCTCGCTGGCCACGAGTACCCCGATGACATCGCCTTTAACCACCGCCCCTTGGCGGAGCATCAGGTCTTCAGTTGCGAACCGGCAGTCTACCTGTACGGTCTCGGTGGCTTCCGACATGACGACACCATCATAGTGGGAAAGACCGCGGCAGAGGTCACGACCACCTTCCCCCGAGACCTGGAAGCCGTGACCGTAGCAATCGCCCCATGACCATCGAGATTCACGCCACGAGGTGATCCCGTGACGCTGCCGGTCGTCTGTCTGTTCGCAACGGGCGGCACCATCGCGTCCACAACCGCCGACGGGGGGCGCGGATACCGCCCCGCACTCAGGGCCGATGAACTGCTGAATCGCATCCCCGAACATTCGCAGATCACCCGTCTAGAGATCATCGATTTTAGCCGTGTGGCAAGCGAGGATTTGACGCCCACGATGGCCCTGGAGTTGTGCGGGCAAGTGAACATCGCGATGCGCCGCGCAGAGGTGGCCGCAGCGGTTGTTACGCATGGGACCGGCACCCTGGAAGACACCTGTTTCCTCGCGGATCTTTTCATCCGGGGTGACAAGCCGTTCATTGGTACGGGGGCGATGTTCAGCGCCTCCGCCTCCAACTGGGATGGCGGACGCAACTTACTCGATTCACTCCTGGCCGCCGTAGCACCCGCCTCTCGTGGAAAGGGCGTCTTGCTGTGCATGAACGGCGAGCTACACGCGGCGCGAGACGCAGTGAAAATGCACGCTTCCAGCCCCAGCGCTTTCGAGTCTCCGGGCAGCGGCCCAATCGGTTGTGTGGACGATGGACAGGTCGTCTACTACCGGTCGCCGACACGACGGTATGCCTTCCCATCCGAATCAATCGACCTCCGCGTAGAAGTCGTGAAAATCGTGCAGGGATCCGAAGACCGTCTGCTACGCGCCGCCCTCGCACTCGGGATCCGTGGCTTGGTAATCGAAGGTCTCGGAGGACGTGGCACCGTTCCTGCGTGGCTGATACCGGCAATCCGGGAAGCACGCGCGCAAGGCGTGGTCGTAGTCTTGTGCACGCGTTCCCCGCGAGGACGAGTCGCATTCACCACGTCGGCGAGAATGGTCGAATTGGGTGATATCGGCGTGATTTCCGGAGGCGATCTGCCCGCCCACAAGGCACGACTGCTGCTGATGGCGGCACTCGCGCAAACGAGTGACGAGAACAGCGTTCGAACGATCTTTTCGAACGTCGCGCCGTAGACGCAAGAACTCGTCCCATGCCCTGGGGGTGAAAAACGTCCCCAAGCGCAGCCTGTGGTCTCAGACCTGCCTTAGCTCTCAAGATAATGGGCCTGATTTTCTCTCCTGGAGCCCCTGGTGGAAGGAGTGGTGGATTTTTGGGGCCCACCAGTTTGCGAGGAGGGAATCCGCCTTGGATGAGCTACCCGGGGTGGGGGATCGGGTTCATCCGTGGAGGGCCGCGGCTGCGGGAGCGGCACGCCGGCGACCGGACCGAGCGCGGCGATTCGAGCCCACCGTCCGCGATCGCGTACCGCGCGGGACCGGTGCTGCCGCCGTGAATGATGCTGCTGAGATCAAGGTATGGGTGGAGCTGCGGCTCGGAGAAATCCTGACGGAGACCGTGAAGCATGGCGGACACAACAAGAAAGCAGAGTCGGGCCACACGACTCTGCCCAAGGACATCTCTCGTGACCAGTCATCGACTTGGCAGAGACTTGCGTCGGTTGGGGAGCGCGAAGTCGGACGGCGCCGAAGCGGACGGGCGAGGATGGTGCGGTAGGTATCCAGATACCGGGTCAAAGGTTCGACGCGGAAATCCTCGCCCGCCACGGCGAGCAGACGGGGCAAGGCGGGTATCGTAGCAGCGATCCGTGAACCCGGCGGGCCACGTTCACCCGTCCAGCGGGGCTGATAGGCTGCGGTTAGGCTGTACACGGCGGTTCAGGCGAACCGGCGATCGCGCGCAAACCCTTGAAAACATTGGTGGAGACGACGGGATTCGAACCCGTGACCCCCTGCTTGCAAAGCAAGCCGCATCCCCCTCTTCTCCGGACCGTATCTGACGCGGCCTGCCGACGCGCGACCCCTTGCTTCGCACAATCCACCTCCTCTCTCCATCTATTTAAGACAGGCGCGGTTTCGTCCAGTTGGTGAGAGTTCCCTTCAAATGGATGGGACGTCCCCCGAGGTTCGGCCTCGAAAGGTCAGCAGGAGATTTTCCGCCCAGGTGGTAGTAAGGTCGGGACAAAACAGCCTCGACGGTGTTGCCGCAGCCAGGGCGTTCACCGGAGGTCGCTCAACGCGGATCGGGAGAGAAGGCCCGCGCGAGTACGGCTGGACCCGACGAAAAGGCTGATAGTCGGGACCGTTCAACGGGACGCATTTAGGAGCAGGCTTCACCGGAGGGGTCAACGGAGTTGGCCCGGTGTCACCGGAGGCGGCTCCGTGCGGTAGCCAGCGCGGACTGAGGGTCTCTTGATGGGGCGCCACCCCGTCAAGGGGCCTTTTTGCTTTCTTGGGGTTCTGCACAAGCGCAAAAGGAGGGTGAGCCGATGAATCACGACGACTCCGCGCAAGGCACCGCTGAACAGGAGGCAACCCCACAGGAGATCACGCGGGCCGCACAGTTTGCGGAGGAGACCCGAAAAGCAACGGTGCTGTTCCATGACCCCGACGATCTCGGCTATGCGGTATGTCCACTCGGCGAACGCACCTCGGCAAACTACGCGATCACGTCTACGGCGTTCGAACGCTGGCTCGTATCGCGGTACCTGGACCTCTACAAAGTCGTGCCGAGTGAAGCCGAGGTACGCAGAGTCGTGCGCCTCTGCGACGCCCTCGCACTTCACCAAGGCCCGCGCAAACAGGTGCACCTGCGGATCGCGGAAACACCGCGCGCAATCTATCTCGACCTCTGCGATAAGCGGTGGCGGGCGGTCAAAATCGAAGCAACTGGATGGCGTGTCGTCACTTTGCCGAGGGTGCACTTCCGCCGTGCGCAGGGTATGTTGCCGCTGCCCGTACCGAGGCGGGGCGGTGATTTAACCGACCTACGGCGGCTCCTCAACTTCACACAGCCACACGAATGGACCCTCGCCATGTCCTGGGAGTTCGCCACCGTACAGAACCACGCGTCGTTCCCCGTGCTCTGTCTCCACGGCGAACCAGGTAGCGGCAAGACAACGGCAGGCCTCATGCTTCGAAACCTCGTCGATCCCAACACCGCTCAACTAGCGGCGCCGCCGACAACAACGCGGGATGTGATGATTCGGGCGCACAACGCCTGGATCGTCGGCTGGGACAACCTCAGCGAGATCTCCGTGAAACTCTCCGACACGATCTGCCGGCTTGCGACCGGCGCCGGTTTTGCGAAGCGGCGGCTATACACAGATACCGATGAAACCGTATTTACCTACCGCCGGCCAGTGCTGCTCACCTCGATTACGGACGTGGCGACACGCGGCGACTTGCTCGACCGGGCGATCATGCTGCACCTCGCGACGATTCCGAAAGAGCAGCGCCGCAGCGAGTCCGAGTTACTGGACCAATATCGGACACTCCGCCCCGCGCTGCTAGGCGCGATGTTGACGGTGATCGCGGGTGCGCTGCGCGATCTCCCCGACATTCGACTCGACGAACTGCCTCGCATGGCCGACTACTTCCGCTGGGTGATCGCCGCCGCGCGGAGCATGGGGTGGACCCGTGAGGCAGTTACGGACGCCGAGACAAAAAACCGCGCGGAGATTAATGCGATGGCCCTGGAAGCGTCGATCCTTACATCACCCCTCGTCACGCTCCTCGAACAAGCCGAGCGCGGCGCGTATAAGGGGCAGACCCGTGGATTGCGCACGGACAATCAGGGCGTTCTCTTCTGCCCTGCCACCCTGCTGCGCGATACGCTTCGCAAGATGGTCGACGAGGCCGACCGCAGTCATAAGGTCCTGAAGTCGCTCCGCGCAATGCACGACGAGATCGTGCGGATCCAAGGCAACCTCCGCAAGATTGGTGTCATCGTCGAGCGCAATCGCACGTCGAAGGAGCGCGGGTATCGCATCCGGCGCGGGCGATCAGCGTGACGCTTGTGACGCTTGTGACACATGGGTTCGCCACGAGAAGTTGTGCCGCGAAAGACTATCGGCCCGTTAAGGTCCCGCGCACAGCAGTGTCACAAGTGTCACAACCGTCATGGGCGGAAGTGCCACGTGGCAGTCTGACGACCGCTCGATCAGCGGACCGGCGCAGGGGGCATCAGCAGTTTCAAAACAAAGCCTAGCGGTGTGGTACAATCACGCCCGCACACCGCTCGGGGAGGATAACATGGGCGCGAATGTCAACAATCGTTCATTCCAGATCTCATCCGTGATCCTATTCGTGGGTTTCATTTTAACGGCACTCAGGAACTGGGATACGGGGTGGATCATTGCGGCCGCTACGCTTGTTCTCGCCGTGATCGCCTATACGCAACTTCGGGGGCTGCAAAACACGGCAACGGGGGATTTCGTGTTCCGCTTCAACGAGGCGTTCTACTTCTCGGACAAGGACAAGAAGCAAAACCAACAACTGATCGAGGCGTTAGACAAGACGCCGCCTGACGCGATCTTCGCCCAAGACGCCATCGGGCACACCTCTCCGCACGACCGCGCGTTTTGGGATGCTGTCACCGCCTTTCGCCGAAAGGAACACGCGGAAGGCGACGGCAAGTTCGACGCCTACCATGTCGATAGTTACCTTGGGTATCTTGACGCGCTCGGCACGTACTGGCAGGAGGGAATGCTGGACTTCGACGTGATCTCGGACGTGTTCGGTCATTACGCGCTCATTGCGTTCCGAAATGGCGAGATCACCGCGTATGTTGATTGGTGCCGAGCCGAGTACCAGAATACGGAGTACTATCGCCCCGCCCAAGATTTCTATGACGAGGATAAGAGAGTGTCCGAGAAGCACAAGCCCTCCTAAGCGGTGGGTGTAGACGATCACCGAGATGACTCGTTTCTCGCCGCGCACGTCAGCCGCTGCGCTCACCGCTATGCTCGTCGCGGAGCCTCCAAATCTGATGCAGACTCCGCTTGAATATTGACGGAATCGAGCGGTTTTCACCACAAGTTATGCTTGTATATTCACCAAGCGCCGGGGAGCGTCACGGCGCGGCTTGCATGCGCTTGTACGATTCGCACCACGGCGTCTGCTTCGCGGGCGGCAGATTCCCGTTCCCTTGGTACAGACAACTTAGAGAACGATCACCGCGATGCTACAGAGAACACACACTCTCGTGGAACAGCAAGAGCGCTCCGGTCGATTCCGCACGGGTTCCTGTCGGGATTCCAGCGCCCACGCTCTCGACATGCAATCCACACCCCTCGGGGAAACCTTTTAATGGATGGACTCAAATCGAAGAGCCCCTCAGATCGCTCCGAGAGGCTTCGACTATGGCGACTCTTGCGATTTTGGAGAGGGTTTGAACCGCGAATCTCCGAACGCTTACGCTGTCTCCGTTACGCTCAAGAGTTGCCGCACCGAGTTATGCCGCCATGCTCCGTTCTGTCGCGTCGGCACGTTCTGTTCCCTGAGATAGTTCGCGATCTGCCAGAGGGTGCGACCTTCCGCCCGCTGCCGTTTGACCTCGGCGATGATTGCGAGTTCTTCAGGGATCGGTACCAGCCGGTGATCGACCATCTTGAACCCGAACGGCGGTCTCCCGACAGGTTCGCCGCGTGATTTCTTGTGCTGCAAGGCTTGACTGGTCCGCTCGCTGATGAGGTTCCGCTCCAACTCCGCAAACGCGGCACTGATCGTGAGGAACATCCGGCCCATCGCCGACGCCGTATTGAGCGTCATCCCGCCCATATCGACCAGGTGTAGCGCGATTCCGGCAGTATCCCACTCCTTCGTCTGGGTGAGACAGTCGGCGGCGTCTCTGAACAGCCGATCCAACTTGAGTGCGACAACGTGTCGGACGTCCTGTTCCCAAAGCGCCGCGAGCACTTGCTTCCCGCCAGGACGATCCTTGAGCGGAATCGATGCCGAGACGCCCTCTTCGCGGATGATCACAACCAGTTCGAGGTTCATCATCGCGGCATAGGCTTCGATGCGCGCCGTTTGGACATCGAGACTGATCCCGTCGTTGGTTTGATCGGCAGTAGAGACTCTTACATAGCCTATCGCTCTCATGCCTCGCTCCCCCTTGTCCGTTCTGCTGCTACTTCACACACTACGCCATCTGCTGAGATGGTCAAGAAGCGAACGGTTGTCGTCCATCTTGCCTACCAGTAGGCACGAAAACGAACGCTGCGCTGCCTCAAAACGGGAGGATACCTTCTTCCTCGTCCCGCCTCTCAGGATCGCTCCTAGGGCATCCTAGGCCCCATCCTGGGGCTGCTGTACGCGAGTCGGAAGCACTGTCGCACACCACAGCGATGAAGTGATCGCGGGCGGTGATCTCAGTTCCTTGGTGAGAGACCACGTCGAGTAGAGACGATGAGACGGAGGGTGCCGGGGGGGTGTCTGACTTTTCAGGATGCGGCGAGGGGGCTGGCTGCTCCCATAGTCCATTCAACTTACGAGCAAAATCGTAAAACCATTTGTTGTGTGTGTATCGTTCTCGTCTCACCAAGAAGAGCGGGAATCAGCCCGCCCGCGACACGCCTTGCGGCTTTTCGGATCTCCACTCGATCACGAGCGCTTCCGGGTTGCTCGAACCGAACTGTCTCAGCCAGTTGCGAACGACGGGCGGCCACTCGGTCGTTAGTTCGCTGACAAGTCTTCCGACATGGTACACTTCGCCGCGACGACCTGGAACCTGGATGCGTCCGTGTGGTGTTGGTATTTGGTTGCTCAGAAACCACTCCTGCACACCCTCCTCAAGAGGCATTTGGTTTTCATCACGATACAGCATCACGGGCGCGCGCGGTGGCATCATTGTCGTCATATCCCGATCCTCCCTCGTCAAGCCTAGTGTCGCTTCCGCCGTTTCGCCACCCAGGGCACCTCGAACACAGATTCCCAGGGCTCCAGAATCGTTGGCATCATTGCTTTGCGTTCGAGCAAGAGTTCGGCGTATTTGTTGTTGACGCGGACCACCGCGTTGATGGCTAACCGCAGGTCGCGGAAGGTCGGGGAGGTCGGCGGAGGCGTGCCGTGATGGGCCACGTACGCATTTGCCCAATTCACAATCTTCTGCGTCCTGTCTCGAAGGTATCGCTGGTCATCGAGAACAGTCTGCTTGGTCAGGTGCGGGTTTTTCCGCCCCGCAATCCGGTCAAAGGTTTTTTCGGCGACATCGCGCAGGTCTGGATTCCACTCAGAGACGAACCAGACGCGCGTGATTTCCGACGAACGATCTTGTATCGCGATCAGCAAGCGCATCAGCGACCGCGTGCCGCGCGTCGTATCTACCATGCGCCGGACCGCGATTGCTCCCCACGTCGCATGTACATGCCGGAGCGTGCTGTGCACAACCTCGCCATACCGGGTTAACAGGTGCGTTTTCGCGCGCTTCTTCCCAACCAACTGAATCATGCGCCGAAGCACCGTGCCGGTCACGAAGAGATTGAGGAGTTCGCGATCACGCATCTCACGATGGTATGCCTTCCACTCCAGAACACGTTGAGGTGTTGATGATCCGGATGGTGCGCTCACGGGCGAATCAACTTCCCGCCCAGAGTGTGCGCCGCGTTCGTCGTCAGCAGCAAGACCCCGACGCCAGCGATCACGAGGACGACCACCATCCGTGGGGTCATCGTGATCGAGAACGAGTGCGACGCACTCTGCATCGCGACCTGTACGGAAGGCGTGGTGATGGAGTAGGATGGCGTCACGATCTGCGCGGCTACGTCCTGGTTAACGTTGACGAAGACGGTGCTCGGATCGGCCGTGTGTGACTTCGAGGACGTGATCGCGGGATTGTCGGACCGACAGTCGCCCGTCACCGCGCACCCGACATCCTCGCCGCTGGTCGGCTCAAACACGGTCGGGAGAGTCACCGTGGCACCCGCAATCACGACGGTGCCGACAACGAACGCCCGACGCAACCCCGTGACCCGTTCCGCTATCGATTTGTCCACTTTATCCACAGTTTATAAGAACACTAGTACCATGTCCAGCGCCTGAACGAGCCGGTTGAAGGAGCAATCGACGGGAATGTGGAATGTCACTCGACGGTGTGGGGTATTGGATAATCCCTGAGCGATAGATAGAGTTTTGCCGTGCTCACATAATAGGCCGGTGTTGAGTTCTTGAGCGCCTGCGCGTCCGAGTCTCTAAGCCGCCAGCGAGGGAGGGTAGTGATGGCCGATAGGATTGATTGGGAAGGCGCGTCTGGGAAGAAGTACGGCTATTGGATCTATCTGATCGGGAGTGACTTCAAGGACCAACCAGGTAACTACATCTACGCGAAGCAGACGAGGCCGGGCTGGTGGGCAGCAATCTACATTGGTCAAACGTCTAGCCTGCAAGATCGGCTCGCGGATCACGAACGGGAGGCTTGTGCGAAACGCAACGGTGCAACGCACATCCACGCCCACACATCCGGCGACGAGAACACGAGACGCGCTGAAGAAAACGATCTGATCGAAAAGTGGGACCCTGTGTGTAACCGTCAGTGATCGCTGGACTGACCCCAGACGGTGATCCTTGAGTAAATCCACCGAGCGCAGGCGGCCAGGCATTCTAATCACCGGGGCGTGCGCGCTTGCACTTACCCTACTCGTTCAGGTGTCCGGATTCTTCGGGCACCGACACCGCGAACTGCCGCACGTCGACCATCACCCTGCGATCAAACGCGTATTGGCGATTCCCGGGATTCTCCGAGCGCGATGGGAGAAGGTTTTTGCTGCCCGTCTTCCGCTACTGGGGCGGTTGTTCGTGAAGGCGCAGAAGGAACTAGAGAGTGGTCTATCGTTCGCAGGCAAGTTGGCCAGGAAGGTGATCCGGCGCGATCCTGGCTCGTAGACGTTTCGCGGCGTTCGACCCCGACGGCGCGCTGTTGGACGATGTGGTCACTCCGGTTTGTCCGGCGGGTCGGCATCCGCTGCGCTACCGCTCGGGGGGACCACCTCTTCAGGGCGCGTGAGTTCGCGCTTCTCTCGTCCCTTCCGCGCGAGAATCACCTGTCTCGCGGCCTCAGTTAACCGGCTCACCTCAACCGGCGACAGCGCCTCAACCGGGCCGGTGATCCCCTGTCGCTTGAGCCAGGCCATCGCCCGTGCTTTCGTGTCGCCCTTCGCGCTTGATGCGCCCGAAACGAAGGTCAAGAAGTCTTCGATTTTCAAATAGCCACCTTCCGCCGAGCGCAGGAAGCCGGGGAAATCGCGGGGGGCGTGTTCCTGTTCGGACACGACAGTCACACCTTTCGGGAGATCGCAGAATCGCCAGCGCCAACGTCTTCCCCCAACGTCTTCCCATTGTTCGGTGTTGGGGTCCTGCCGAACAAACGCCCAGTTAAGTGTGCGCGCGGGTTGAGCGCATAACTTGCCGCACGAGATCTCATTTGAGGCCCGTCCGATAGTCTAGCCAGGAGTCCCTGCGGGTATAGGGAAGCAATGTGAGAAGTGCGCTGAAGAGGGGGAGACTATGCGCCGTACGGTCTCCGGATGTATTGCCGTACTGTTTCTTGCCTCGGGATGTCTGCTGTCGATTCCGACTGCGAAGGCGCAAGATGTAGAAGTAGTCGTCGCGAATGCCAAATCTAGCGTGGCCGTGATCCTTGCAAAAGGGCCTAAGGGCGTGTTTTCAGGCACCGGATTTTTCATTGGCAATGGACTAGTGCTAACGGCTAATCACGTGGTGCAAGGAGCGACACAAATCGCTCTGAAATTTCCCGAGTATCCAGCAGTACAGGCGCGACTTGTGCGAAGCAGTCAAGCGAATGATGTCGCGGTTTTGAGCATACCTAACCTACCGGTACGTCCTCTGTCGCTCGGTGACATTAACAGAACGCACGAGGGCGAAACGGTTGTTGTTATTGGATTTCCGCGTATCGAAGATTTGGGCACGGCAACTGCGACGGTTACGGTGGGCATTGTTAGCGCGATCCGAGCGAACCTCCTGCAGATTCAGGCTCCGGTGAGTCCTGGGAACAGCGGCGGGCCGGTATTCAATCTTCAGGGAGATGTGATCGGTATTGTGCGCGGCACACTGCGCGGTGAACAACAGGGCATTAACTTCGCCGCTGCAATAAACTCCGCTCGCTTACTCCTTGGGGGCACTGCTCTTGCGCCCCTTCCTGCTGCGTCTTCACCAATCCCGCCTCCGCCGATTCCGCCTTCACCGAACTTGCCGCAACCCACCGTTCCCACGGGATCGCCCGCCTGGTCTGGAACATGGAAGAGTGCGGTAACCGGCAGGAGCGGAGTCTTTGTTGCGAATTTCATCGTGACGAATGAAGAGGTATATGGTGGGCGAACAGTTACAGGAAGTATGGGAATGGGCGGATGCTTTGGGAATCTTTCAATATCGGGTACGGACTCGACAGGCATAGGTTACGGTCAACCACATGACATCGTGAGCGGTATTGCACAAGGGAATGGGGGCAGTGTCGTCGCCACATTCAAGTTCTCCATTTTCTCGCAGGCCACGATGGTGGGATCCTACAATATGACAGGAGCCGGTACTCCTTGCGATGGCGATCACGGGAGCATCCTTGCGACTTTTAGGTGACTACGAATCTTCCGAGAGTAGGATTGCGTAGCGTCGATTGTGACGGGACGCTGGCGGCGCGACGACGGACACGGAAATCTACCGCAAGCAACTGCGGACAAGAGTCATCAGTGGACTGAGGTGCCCCGAGAGTGTCAAGTTGCCGAGTGCGTCCGCACGGTTTTGGCCATGATGAACCGCGGGGGCCCGCGAGAACGCCGATGCGACCTCCGAAAACTCACCTAGCACCACCCGTCAGAATCGCTTCTGAGGCGTCTGCGTGTCCCGTAGAGGCCGGGGTCCCCGTGGGGAGGTGACGAAACCGCCCCGAAAAGTGCCGTTTCAACCAATCTACTCGAGACATCGTGAGCAACCTCTTATTTTCCCAGGGTTTGCGAAGGTCACGCTGTTAGTACCGGCCAGTCTTTCTAAGTTCCGCGAGAAGTGCCCCCTTGAGCACCGCTCTCGCGGCACGATCCATGTCGTTCAACGAAAAGTGTTCGGGCGGCGTGCCTGCGGCGAGGAGCGCCGCTGTCTTCTCGGCTTCAACCCGTGTCGCGTCCCCCTGCTTCCGTTGATGACGAGACTTCACGATGCCGCCCGGCTTCGAGAGCATCACACTCGCCCGCCGGTTCTCTCGCTCCGAGTCGGCCAAAAACTGCGCTTTGTACGCTCGATACTCGTTGGGACTCATTGCCTTCACGTCCTTGATGTCCATCAGCGCTCCTCCTGTGCCATCTTGGCCTTGAGCGCCGCAATGCGCGCATACGACCGCTCCTTCTTAGCAGCGGCACGTCGGGCATGCTCTCGCTCGATGATCGCCGCGTCTTCCAGCAGTTGAGCGTCTCGCTGGTCGCGTGCTCGCAAGCGTCTTGCCTCTTCGACCGGATATCCCGCAGCGATTACCCTACGGTATCGAGCGCCGCAGTTGTTACAGACCAGCGCGCACAATGCGGCGTCTTCGACCGCCTCGACCGGGACGTTGGTGCCCCTGAGCGCCTGCACGTCGAGCGGATCGAAAATGTGCTGACCCATTTCGTACGATCTGACGCCACCGGTCGGTATTGCGCAACGGATGGGCGCTGGAACACGCCAAATCGGGGTGCGATGATCCACAGTGCACGTCTCCGGATCAAGATCGTGCAGACTGCGGCACGCCGAACACCACCAGTAGCAGTCTTGCTCGCTCTGTTTCACGACGGGCACAGTGGCGGTCCCGAAGAGAGCGACAAGGCTATCGGACAGCACTTCGCCCGCCTTGAACGAACGGACTCGTCCGTGGTCGCCGAACACGTAACTAAAGTTGTCGAGGGCAACGTACAGGGTCTCCATCGCCATATCACCTCTTTGTCTCAATGTTCCGCCGCGACCGCGATCATGACGCACCGACCAAATGCCGAGTGAGTTCGCGCACCTTCCAGTGCCGGAGCGCAAGACAAAGTTGAGCATTGTACCCCTCGACTCGAAACGGTTGCCCGTGCTCCGCGAACGCATCGAGCCGAGCGATCCACCGCTTGCGTCCGTTGCGCGTCACGACAATGACCCATTCCGCGCCGAGATCGCGTGCGTCACTGATCGTCTCAACATCGAACGCAAAGCCCGCCTCCATCACGAGCGGTGGCCCGAACACATGCCGCATGTCGCCGAGCCGCTCCAAGTAGACCTCGCGGTGCTTGTTCATCTTGACGATCCCGGCAACACGCCCTTCGATGGTGTAAAGTGTTGTCGGGAACCCCCGCGCGACAGGAACACGAAGCCGACCTCCCGAAACGCTCATCTGCAACACCGTCCGTCCCGATCACCGAGGCACCCGCCGCCAAGCAGTGGTCCTCGGTGGTCGTGTGTTTTGCGCCTTACGTTGCCGCCGTGATTGCGCCGCTTACAGATAGAGTTGGTCCTGCGACGCTCACCGTCGTGATCGTCGGGTGCACGTCACCGTTGACCAAGTAGGGAAACTTGAGCGTGACCGTCCCGCCCGACGCAGAGGCCGTGATCCCCTTCGCGCCGAGTCCCGTATCGTTGGAGAGTGCCGACGCCACCGCTGTCGCAACAGCCGCCGAGTTGGCTTCACTCCCGAGGCAGACGTACGAGACCACGCGCTTGCTAATAGTCGGGTGCGTCACCGTGACTTCAAGAATGTGGCCCGCTGTGACCGTTGCACCCGAAATCGTGAACTGGGCTTGGATCATCTCGTCACCTCGCTCCAATGACGGACTCGTTCAAAGGCGCGAACCGCCTTCTCCCCGGCTTCACGGGTAGCCGACGGTGTTGTCGCCGGAACACCTCCAACGCCTCGGGCGTGAAGAGCCGATCCCCTCTCGGCCTCGCGATGATGCAGGGGACGTGTCCTTGGTCTACGAGGGTCTTGAGCGTGTCGATTGAACACCCAAGGGACTTGGCCGCTGCCGTGAGCGTCAACAACTCCATGACTTCCATCGTCGCCTCCCCTGCAAGAGTGCCCTTACTCTAAATATACGGTCGGGCACCACGGCCAATCGTGAAAGGCAACGTTGGAGGGAAAGTCAAAACGGAGATTTGAGTCTAGGTTACCGATTCAACCTGCGCCAAAACCTTATCCAGTTAGGCGACGTGCCGCTCGCGATACGCGCGCATCCGGCAGGCTGTAGAGCAGTAGGACTCCATGCGCTTGCGGGGTGAACGGGTTTCGCAGCCCCTCACGGGTTTGCCCGATAGTAGTCTGCGAAAAAGGACTCTAACAGTGTATCGAGTTCTTCCCGAACCTGAGTTGACGCTTCATCGCGCGGTCCAGTGAGCAGGGCGCCATTCTCCCACACCGATGCCAAAGCGAATGCATGCGTTGAGGGCGCTTGGCCTATGTGATCCTCTCCGATTCTAAGATCCACGGGTCGATACAGTTCCAATGATAGGATCGCTGCAAATGAGTAGCCTTGAGACAGCATAGTTAGGTGGACATACAGATACGGTTCAGCGGTGTTGTCGTATTTCAGGACTGGTGCTTTGCTCTTGAGAGCGACGAAAGTCTGATTCATCAACATCTCGTGCGTGATCCCCAAATCTTGAGCATCCTTGTCCAATGCCTCAATCAGTATATCTACACTTCTAAGCCCCCGCAGGTAGGCCGGAAGGCTTGCCTGTGCCGGGACCGTCAAGAATAGCGATAAGACAGCAAACCCTAGGATGCGTAGCGACCGTGCCAATCTCATGATCGGCCCCCGACTACAGCGGCATTCTAGTTAACGACAAACGATGTTCGCACCCGCGTAATGTTATTGCTTCCGCACTCGATCACAATAGGCCACTCACCAGGAGTCGTACGTGTGCCGACCATCCACGTCCAGGTCACCATTCCGTGCGCATCTGCGACCGTCGGCACTAGTCCCGCCGCCTTACTGGGTCCGCTCTTGTAGATCACGGCGATGGAACAAGAGGTTTGCGGGCTTGTCTGAACGGTGACCATGCCGATGCTTCCGTGTGCCACCGGCGACCGAACCGAAATGATCTTGACCGGAGGAAAGCCCGATTGAGCGACCGCTGGGAGCGCGGTCGCTAGAATAAGACATACGGCGAGCGCCACGTTCTGAAGGCGTCTCATCTTGCCCCTCCCCTCTTGGCACCATCCTGCGTTTACGTTCTATGCCCCGACCGAAAAGCATTCAGCGCCTCCCTTGTAGACGAGACCGTCACGGCAACACTCGGCAATCTCGGGCCTTGACGAAAAATGTTTCTCAAGGATACGATTGCGGCAAGGCGGCTTCGTCCGCAGGGGATCGCACCCCGCTCGCAAGAGCAACCGAGTTAGACCCTCAAGACCATCGGGGGCCATCGGGACGCAACAACGTCTCGATGGTCCTTTGCTTTTTTTCGAGGAGGAGGTGGACGGACATGACCGGCAAGGCGCGCACCGCCGACGAGCGGCTGATTCCAAACAAGGCGCTGTTGTCCTTTCCCGAGATCAAGCACTTGTTTCCAGACCCAAGTCTGAGCGGCAAATACAAGCGATTTCAGCAGTTGCCGCCGACGGTGCGGGTGAGGATGGGCAAGCGGCACTTTGCCCGACGCACGGCGCTGCTGCGGTGGCTGCGCGGCGACCTCAGCGACGGAGGAACGCAGAACTAGCCACTTTAGACAGCCGTCGGCCCGAGGCGGGGAACCTTGGGGGCCGAGGCGACAGGAGGGATTACAAGTGTATAGTACCTCATCGACGCGGATTCTTCCTATCACACCTGGAACAACTTTGACCACGGTCGAACAGCACGGCGCGGTGCTACACAACCATTACGGCATCGCGATCATCCCGACGATCCCCGGCACGAAGCATCCGGTCGTGAAGTGGGAAAAGGAGTACGGCTGGCAGACGAAGCCGCAGACCGTTGACCAGTTCAACGAGATGCGTCGCCGCTTCCCGCGCATGACGTTCTCGACCGCATGTGGCGAGGGATCGGCGTTCCTCGCGAGCGTGGAGACCGACTGTCGGAAGGGCGAAGAGCACCTCGACAAGATCATGCACGAGCAGCACCTTCGTCCCCTCACCGAAACGCTGCAAGGGCGTCGAGGCAATCACCGCGTCATTCAAATGGACGGACCCTATCGCGGACAGAACATCGGCTCCTTCGTCGATGCGGAGGGCAAGCGTCATCACCTCATCGAGATCAAAGGCCAGGGGCAACTTCTCGCGTTGTCGGGAAAGACGCTGCTGACTCCGCGTCTGGTCTATGCCGCACCCGATGAGTGGAATGCGTTGCTTCGTAATCCATCAAAGAAAAATGAACACGCTCAGAGAGCGGCGATCTCTCAACTTAGGAGGTTTCCCCTGAAAGGGGAGATCGGGCACCCCCTCTCTCAACTAGGGAGGTTTTCTCCTGATGACCTCAGAGAGATACCTGCTGACGAGAGAGTTCGGTATATCTGGTCACATGAAGAGGTGCGGGAACGCTACGCCGAGAGCGTTGGGATCACCTACGGCCAATGTATGCGGTGTCCCATCCACGAGGAGTGGCATCCCTCTGTCTCGTTCTCCTACGCAGAAGGTGGTCTCGTGTGGATGAATGACTGGCACGAACGCGGGAGACGGCGCGGCATCACCGTCGGCGAATATGACGTGTACCGGCGCACCGGCATCGCTGTCCACCTCCCTCGCGTGTCGCAAGCCGTGCTGAACATCCGAGTGCTCGTGGACCTCGGGGTACTCGAACCCGCCGACATCCCGCTGGCGCGGTGTCTGCCGACCGACGTCCCACCGTACATCGGGACCGCGCTCGAAGGGTTCCGTTTTCTTCAGGCGTGCAAGTGGGCGATCTATCCGCCGTCGGGGTCAACCTACACGCGCCGGTTCATTCAGTGGTGGACCGGATTGAGCGAATGGCGGGCGCGGACGGCGTGGGAATATCTGACCGAGCACAAGTACCTGGTGCAGATTGACGTCGATCCCGAAGGCAACCCGGTCTACATTCACGCGCAGGACGGGCACTAAGGCGGATATCTCCTATGAGGGACTTTTTCACAACTCTGGGAGGGATACTCACATGGCAACAGATCGCAGGAGCGACAGGAGCGCGGCTCGTCAGGAGCCAGGCAAGCGGCTCAACACGAGCACCGCGAAGCCCAAGATGGACGGGGTTGGGAGCGGCAACGTCGTCGTGAACCGCACGGCGGCACAACACGGCTCCCGTCAAGAGAGGAGCGCCGCCGTTCACGCGGACGAGATGGATTTCTGCGGCGGGCCGTCGGAGACGAAGTGATGGCGACGAGACGCGGCAAGACCCGACTTCCGAACGAAGCGACCACACCACTTTGGGATCGGCGCGCGAGTAATGAGCAGGGAATGGAACGTGCCGACAGGCGAGCCGCACAAGCCATGACAGATGCGAGCGGCAACGGCGGCAAGATGGCCGCGAAAGGTCCCGCAGGCACACGGAGCGCGGTCGATGGAGGCGTTGAACCCAAATGAGCACCGAGGCTATCGCGACCGACTTCACCGTGGAGCGATCCATCTACCTGTCGAACCGGATGCGCCTGTTGACGCAGTTTCCACCGGCCTCGTATGTCCTCGTGGCGCATGGTCGCTTGTTCGGCCTCTTCCCAAGTGTCGCCGATGCTGACGAACATGCCGTGGGTCAGCGATGCACCGCGTGGCTGGTGAAGCAACTGGGCGATACGGCGTTCGAGCACGAAGGGCACAACCCGTAGCGCAGCGGCAAGCCGATTCCCGGCGGCGGCGGCTCAACACGGCCCGAGTCTCCCATAGGTTCGTCCGGCACCGCCGCCGGGAAGACCCGAGACCGCGCGTTCCTGCCCGTGCGGTGCGGGGACCCGACACCCGTTGGAACTCCTGCCCAGCGGGTGTTCGGGTGTCTGAAAGGAGCGATTCGTGCCACTCGATAGGCTTGACCTACATCGCGCTTATGCGGAACCGGACGAACATCCCATCCCCGCTGATTTGCGGACGCTTCCTCCCATTCCAAGTGAGCCGCTTTCGAACGACGTGTCCGCCGACGTCTTGATCCAGATACTCGACATTGCGCTGCTGTGCGCGGTCGATGATACGTGCTGGTGGACGGGATTAGGAAGCCTCGCCGAACTCTCGAAACTTGTCGCGATTCCCGACGCGCTGTCGGCGGTGTGGGAAGACGTACCAGCGGTATCTCGGGCTGCGGATTTGTGCTTGCGGCTCACCTCGTGCCATCTCCGGTTGACCGGGAACGCGCCCAACACGATGAACTACATATCGGAATGGATCAGGAAACCGCGTACGGTCGGATCACTCGCAACCCTTCTGCTGGCAGAGATTCACGACGTCATCGAGGCGCGGACGGCTCCCGACGCGAGCGAGGTATGGAGGCGTCGGAAGAGGTACAAACCGCGCAGAACACCCGCGTCGTTTTCGAAACTGGTCGGTCGCGACGTCGCTGAGGCGCTCTTAGAGCACATGGACGACGCGCTGTAGCCTTCCGTCCATTCGTTACCGAAAACCTGCCCGTAGGCGCACGCAAGATCGAACCCCGCAGGTAGACAGCGCCCCGCCCCGATCCCCAGGTCTACGGGCAACGTCGCGTGGCTCAGGGCAGGCGCACTAGGGCGCATCGACGAATCAAGCGCCACGAGGGGGGCATCTGCATGCGGCGATTGGTCAGCCTGCTTGTGCTGGTGACTTGCTGCGCGGTGCCTGCGGGCGCGCAAACTCAATGGCTCATCATCCCCGGGAAGTCCTGGGGACCGATTGTCCTCGGGGAAACGCAGGAGCAGGTCCGTACAGTCCTCGGCGCTCCCCAACGTCAGGACGAGGGACAGATTGCGAGTGATTGGTACTACGCGAACGCAACCTTGGTGTTCAATCGGCGCGTGTCAACAAACCCGACCGACGTGTTCCAACTCTGGAGCATTGACATTGGGGATCGAAGCGCGGTGACGCGAGAAGGCGTCAAGATCGGCACTCCCCTTAGCCTCGTCCTGCGGACCTACGGCGATACGGCTGACAACACTAGGCTAGGGTCCGTGAGAGACTGCCTGGATGTGCTCATTCACGCCGACCGCAGCCGAGGCCAACCGAACTACGCATCCACGGTCACCCGGCTCAACTATCTGGATCGCGGGATCACGTTCGACCTGCTTGCATCTCGCACCGGCGAGCCGACGGTGGTTAACATCGGGGTGAGACCAGCCGGAGAGTGTCGTCCGTTGTTCTAGCGTCTTAGATAGGCACAGAAGAGGCCGCGCCGATCATCGACGCAGCCCCCCTTTTGCAAACTCGAACGGCATGTGGATGAAGTCGCGGACGCGACGCTAACTCCCTCAGAACTTCGCGCAATCGTACAGAGCAATATTATTCCCACCAAGTCCTTGCCCCGTCGTCCGGTCGTTCCAGGTCTCCGCAAAGTGTTCGCACACGGCGGATGAAAGGAATACCAAGCCTTGTGGGTGCCAATCGGCTGGGCGAAGACTGGGGTTCAGCATCAACGCATACGCTGTTGAAGGGCGGGAGACTGATTGCCCCTGTGATGCATTGGGCCGTACTGTCCAAGCGATCATCATCAAGAGTATCACCGCGACTATCCAACACACTGGATAGACCACTCGTTTCATTTTCCTCGCCCCCCTGTTGCCGCGTCTGTGCCATCCCCATTCTAGCGAATCCCTGATTCGATTGGTCATCATGGGAACCGCCAAACGAATCCGAGTAAACACATGTACGTCTGGACACGAGGCACGCGGCGCGCTACGTTAAGAGCCAAATGTCGCGGGGCCAAAAACATTGCGTCCACGGGAGGGAGTTGAGCGAACATGCTACTGGAAATGGCCGAGGCCGTAGCCATTGCGTTAGTCGCGTGGCTCAGCCAGGTTGCACTCACGTCGCTGTATCGTCGTCATCGTGAAGGGCTCATCCATTGTTGGCATATGATCCGGTGGACATACTTGCAACCCGATAAACAGCGGCGTGGCGTTGAAGAAATGTGCTGGTATGTGCGGCAGTACCCTGAAGTGCTCGAACGTCTTTGAGTACCACGGCGAGCAAAAAAGAAAGGGCCGCGCCCTGAATCGACGCGGCCCCCCTCTGTCCTCTCGTGACCTCAATCCACTAATCGCATCTTCTCCACCGCCGACGCTTCCTTGTGCGCGGCCTTCAGGTCCGTCGCGACCAGACTGCTGTATCGGAGCGTCGTCTGCAACGAGGAGTGCCCAAGCAACCGCCGTACTTGATCGAGCCCGACGCCGTGCCGCAGCCAGGACGTCGCCGCAAAATGTCGCAGCGCATGCGGCCCGACCTTCCTCGCCAGTTTGGCGCTGATCGAGAGCCGGTGCAGGGTGTGCACCAGATTCCGCTTCTGAATCGGGTTGCCGTTCTTGGCGCAGAACAGCGGGCTCTCGGGGTGCGGATACGGATGCACCGCGAGCCACTGCCGCAGCGCCCGAGCGGTGATCGGCCCGAAGACCACGGGCCGGTCCTTCGCACCCTTGCCGCCTCGGACCAGCGCCGTCCGTGCCGACACGTCCACGTGCTCGATCATGAGGTGTCGGAGTTCGCTCTGCCGTACCCCACTATCGGCGAGGAATAAGACAATGGCCCGCGCCCGCAGACCGATGAACCCGGTCGCCGGGCACCGCTTCAGGAGCGCCGCGACGTCCTCGGGACTCGGCACCGAGGGCAACGTGCGCGGCGTTTTCAACACGAACCCGTCCAGCGGATTCCGTCTCAGCACCCCGAGGGCAAGGCACCACCGCGTAAAGGTCTTCACGGTCCGATAGCATTGATGGAGGCTGTTCGGTGCGAGCCGCCGTTCCCGCAGGCGCGAGAAGAACCGCGTGACGCTCAAGACATCGAGCCGGTGCGTGTCGGGAATCTCTGCCGCGAGCGCGGAGAGCCAGCGGTCGTAAATCTCGACGGTCGCAGCGGAACAGCCCGCGACCTGCTTTTGCAGACAGAACGAGGCAACCAGTTCGGAGAGCACCTTCGGCGCTCGCATATCTTCCCCGGCGTCGGCCATGACGCCCGTCTTAGGTGCCGAGGAAGAAGGGCCAAGTGTGAGCGCCTCGACAAGATCGGTTCTACCGGAAATCTCAGTCCGGGCGCGACCCCCTGCTCTCTGTGTCCGGTTCTCACCCCCTAAATCGCGCTGTAGCCCTTCCTGTGTAAGGCTTGGTGGAGACGACGGGATTCGAACCCGTGACCCCCTGCTTGCAAAGCAGATGACTTAGCCCCCTCCTGCAGACCTTGCGAATCAAGCCTCCGAGCAGGGTGAGCATCTGCTTTCACGCGCCCGGTCGACACGACCATCACCTCCTCAATTTTGCCACATTGTAACCTGGGAGTCGCTTCTGTGCCAATCGCCGGCCCGAACGAGGTGCCCCTGGCTCAAGGGTATCTCGTGGTCCCCCCCCGATTTGGTAGGGATATCGTGGAGTATAGTACGCGTGTTCGTGCCCATGCGCAAAGCCATGAAAATTTCTTGGATATTTTTGCGGTACCCCCTTGACACGATAGGCGTGGTTGAAGCCTCGGTTTTTTGCCCAGCGACAACTGGAGCACTCCTGCTCCAACGCTGGCTCTCCAGCGCAAAAATCAGGCCCAAAAGGTGGGTGTGCTATGATGTTTGCAGCCTGAGCGATGTGCCAAGTCGTCGGGTGTTTTTGTTGGGGGGCCGAAAACCCGCTCGTCGAGCGACCATTGCACGAGTGGCGCCCCCAGCGCCAAGGAAACGAGAGGGGCCCGAGCGGCGGCGGCCCCTACACCGAGTGCCTTGCGACGTCTCTGTCGCTGGGCGTTTTTTATGGGGTGCGACGGGATGGTCCGTGGACCTTTGGCACCTTGGATGGTTCGCGACGGTAGGAAGGACATCGCGGGCCCCTGCGAGACGCGGCGGGGCCGGGACGCGACGCCGGATGCGCTGTTCCTTTCCGACAGCCTCCCCATGCGTGTCGACACCGTGGAGATGTTCCTGGCCAATCGCCGCGCAACCGGTTGCTCCGGTCGCACCCTCGACGTGTATGGCTGGAACCTCCGGCGCGCCGAGGCGGCGATGGGCTGGCCGCTGACCGCGCGCGGTTCAGTGGAGATAGAGCGGTACCTCGCGAGCTTGCATGGACGGATGAAACCAGTCAGCGTCCACCAGGTGTTCCGGACGCTCCGGACTTTCTTCACTTGGTCCGTCCAGGCGGGCCTGATCCAGGAGTCGCCCATGCGTGGGCTCACGATGAAGTCACCGAAAACACTCCCGCGCGTTCCGAGCGACGACGCGGTCCGCGCGCTCCTCGCCGCCTGCCCCAACACGTTCGAAGGCCTGCGCAATCGCGCTATTGTGGCACTCCTCGCCGACTCGGGCCTCCGGATCGGCGAGGCGCTGCGGTTGCGGATCGCAGACGTGAACTTCGCGAGCCTGACGATACTGGTCCGCGGAGGCAAGGGAGGCAAGGACGGCGTGGGCCACTTCGATCTCGACGCCGCTCACGCGCTTCGTCGGTGGCTCATGTTGCGCCGCGGTCTAGCGGCCGACGACTATGTGTTTGCGGATCGCCAGGGACGACCACTCTCACGAAAACACGGGACGCACATCCTGCACAGGTTGTCCAAGTGCGCGGGTCTCGACCCCAAGATCGGCCCGCACCAGCTTAGGCATTACGCTGCAACGAGCATCCTCCGACAGACTGGGGACTTGGAGCTCGTCCGGCGCGTGCTGCGGCACGAGAGCTTGACCATGGCACTCCGCTATACCCACCTGACAGCGACCGACGTGAGCGCCAAGTTCAGGCGGGCGTCACCACTCAACAACCTGCGGGCCGGGCGGTGATGCAGATGCGATGACAGTGGCCGACGCGGGGACCAGAGGTCTGTATCTTGCAAGCGATAAGGAGATGATTCAGATGGCAAGCAAGGGTGCTACCAGGCGCACGGGAACAACGCCCGACGTTAGCACGCTCCTCTCAGAGAGCGTCGAATTCCTGGAGCGGTTTGTGGTCCTCCCTTCGCCGCACGAGCCACTCGCGATAGCACTGTGGGTGGCGCACACTCATGCGATCGACGCCGCAGATGCTACCCCGTACCTCGCTGTCACCTCCCCCGAGAAACAATCTGGAAAGACTCGTCTTCTGGAAGTCCTCGAGCTGCTCGTAGCACGGCCCTGGCGAGTGGTCCTACCGAGTGACGCCGTGATGTTTCGCAAGATTGCTGTCGATCGCTCGACCCTTCTGCTCGACGAGGTGGATGCCATCTTCGGCGACAAGGCGGGCAGGTACGAGGCACTCCGGGCAATGTTAAATGCTGGGCACCGGCGTGGAGCGAAGATCCCTCGTTGCGACGGCCAGACGTTGCAGGTGAGGGAGTTCGAAGTGTTTGGCCCCAAGACCATCGCCGCCATCGGCGACCTGCCCGACACTGTGGCGGACCGGAGTATCCCCATCCGGTTGGCTCGCAGGGCTCGCGACGAGCGCGTGGAGCAGTTTCGCTACCGTCAGGTTGCCCGCGAGGCGGCGCCGCTTCGCGGAGCGCTGGCGCACTGGGCCAAGTCGGCAGACAAGGTCCTTCGGGCCGCTCGGCCGAGCATTCCCGAGTCCCTGAGCGACCGCGCTGCGGACGGCTGGGAGCCCCTCCTCGCTGTCGCGGACGCGGCCGGGGGGGAGTGGCCGCGCTTGGGTAGAGAGGCAGCAGTGGCCCTTCACGGGAGCCTCGCAGCCCTGGATCCAACGACGGGAGTCTTGCTCCTCAGAGCGATTCGTGAGATCTTTCACGACCTCAGCGTGGATCGGATCTCGACCGGAAAGCTGGTGCGGAGGCTGGTCATCCGCGACGAGGGGCCCTGGGCGGACTGGTGGGAGGAGAAGGTCCGTGACGGCAACAGGCGCGGCCCGGGGGCTCTCCTCGCTAGGCTTCTTCGCCGTTACGGAATCACATCTCGTCCCGTTCGAATCAATGGGACGGTGCGAAAGGGATATAAGAAGGCTCAGTTCCAGGACGCCTTCAGCCGTTACCTGCCACCGGAGTAGCGAGCAAGGTTACGAAGTTACATGAAGGTACGGCGCGAGTTCACGCTGCACCCTGGCTGTGCCGCGCTTAGGGAACAACGCTGACCCACAAACCACCCCTCGAAGAGGTGTAACCTTGTAACCTCGTTTGGGTCGGTTTGGAGAGGAGGATGGACTAGGGCACGTTGCGCATGGAAACGCGCTAGGGCGCTTATGGAGGCCCGATTGCTCTCGCGCCAATAATAGTCAAAGACAAGCACGTCAGGGGTTCCCGAAACATCCTACCGATACGCTGAGAGTGCCGCCGCCGACGCTACCTGATAGTGGCGGAATCGTCCGATGGCGACTCCGCGGTAGGATCGCGAGAAAGGCAAGCCGATGATTCAACCGATGATGGCACGGAGACTGCACGGCAAAGGTGAGGTGAACGGGAGTCATGGCGAAGAAGTACGTGCTCGAACGGTTCACTGAGGGTGAGTTCGTACCTTGGACATTGAGGGACCTGGAACCTGAGGTGTACAAAGAGGAGCCGCTCACGTTTGATAACGAGGACAGCGCCAAGCGAACTGGGGTCGTACTGTCCGCGAGGCGCAAGCGGACAGTGTACTTGGTGCAGGTCGTGGACGGCGATGACCTGAGGATTGCCTACCCCGAGGTGGCGAAGGAGGAGTGTGTCACGCTTCGTCGCGTGATTGCCAAATTTACTAGGGCGCGGAAGTGGGTGCCTAGTACGATGGTGTCCATCACGGTGTCGGCTAGAGACGACCTTGACGACCTTCGTGAGGTACCGGGTGGGTTGACCCTCGCGGACACCGGATCAATTATTGATAAGGAGCTCGCACTCAGGAGGCTGGTCGCCGAGATCACGGACAGCCGTTAGTGTGTGGCGGGCCTCCGGCTCATCGGTTCTGGGGGCGATCGCCTGCCGTAGCCCGCACCTAACCCACGGATTCTGCCCTCGTCGACGCGAGGTCGTCCAGGGAGACGGGTGGTCAGGGGCGCTAGATGGTTCGTGAAGCTCCCCTACGGCGCAAGAAGAGTTGACGAGATCCTGGGGACGCGGTGAGCACCATGGGACGCGGGGTGTACCGATCGTCGAGCGCGCGAAGTCTGACCTGGCAGCACCGGTGACGAAGACCGCGCATCGGGAAACCATCGAGCGACTGGCAAGCGAGCAGTCAACCCGTGGCGAACGTGGGGGGAGCAGGCAGCGAGCTGGCACCTGAACGTCTCAAAACGGCACATAGCGTGCCGGAAGGTCGATGGCGGCAGCGGCAGCGCAAGGATGGCGTTGTGACGGCGCGAGGCCCGCCAGTCGGCGCAGAAGCCCCCGGCTACGAACCAGCCGACAATCGGATGCTTCGACTGGCGATCCTCGGGGGCGCGGTTGGGGCGGCACGGGGCCCGTGCGGGACGCGTCGGGCGGCCGGTCGAGGGAGGAACGGAGATGAGCCGCGGGGAGGGCTGCCGGCTCCGACGTGGCACTCGCCGCGCCGACGCCCGAGGGCTGCAGGCCCCGTCTACGACGCCGCGATGGGGGTCTCGGTCAGCCCAGGCCGCGTTCGGCTGGCTCGTGGGTACTCGGATGCCCCCCGGCCGACGAAAGGTGCCAGAGAGTAATCTCGGGGATTCGCATGGAATCCTCACCGGCAAGCCCTCCCGTTGAACCGGCCGAGCTGGACGGCCGGTTCACGGTTCGGCGAGCAGACGGATGGAGCATGTACCAGACGTCGAACCAGTGGACGCGATGGGAGGTCCGTGATGCCCGCGGACGGCGTGAAGCACGTTAAGGCGCTGCTCTTCGATGTGTTCGGCACGTGCGTCGACTGGAGATCCGGCGTGATCCGAGAAGCCGAAGCATTGGGCCGCAAGCACGGCCTCCGCGACGTGGACTGGGGCAAGTTCGCCGACGCATGGCGTGCGCTGTATCAGCCGCAGATGGAACGCGTGCGAACCGGGCAGCGCCCGTGGGTCAAGCTCGACATCCTGCACCGGGAGAGCCTGGAGATCGTGCTCCGCGACTTCGGCATCTCGGGGATCGGGGCCGCCGAGCTAGATGAGTTTAACCGCGTCTGGCACCGGCTCGATCCGTGGCCGGACGCGGTCGAGGGGCTGGCGCGGCTCAAGGGCAAGTACGTCATCGCGCCCAACTCAAACGGCCACATCGCGCTGCTCCTGCACATGGCTAAGCGCGCGGGGTTGCCCTGGGATGCCATCCTCGGGGCCGAGGTCGCCCGGGCCTATAAGCCCCTGCCCGAGGAGTACCTGCGGAACGTCGAGGCGCTTGACCTGACGCCCCCGGAGGCGATGATGGTGGCGGCCCATCACCACGACCTGGACGCGGCGCGCGCGTGCGGCCTGCGGGCCGCGTTCGTGGCTCGCCCGCGCGAGTTCGGCCTCGAGCAGGCCGTGGATCTGCTGCCGCAGAGCGCTTACGACGTAGTCGCATCTGACTTCATCGATCTCGCTCGGCAACTCGGCTGCTGAGACCCGACAGGGGGAATCTCACGGCCTTGACAGGGGGTCGCTATCTGGGAAATCTGCGCTATCGGACATAGCGCCAGAGGCTGTCTTTGTATTAGAGGTCCGCTTATGCGCGGCGTAGAGCCCACCAGCGCGCAGTAGAACCCGCAAAATCTTCAAGGCGCTTCACGAGAAATTTCAGCACAACCAGCATCGCGAAAAGGATAAGGTAGTAGGAAGCTGTGTCAACCGGACCGAAGGGAAGGAACGGCGCTGTAGGCCTGCAGCGTTCGGTGCGCGAGGCAACAGCGCAAAGACCGAGACAGTCAAGAGGCCGAGCCACATGCGATTCGACACCTACGCCTACGTCGAGACGGCCGCGGCGAGCTCTTTTTTGATCGTCCGCATGGCTGTCTTCTCGTCCGCCTCCGAGTCGGCAAGTGTGGCATTATCCGCCAACAATAATCCGTCGCTGTTATAGACTCCGCGCTAGTTCCTCAACTGCCGCCCTCACCTGATTGTGCAAACGATCCAGATCGTCTTTGCGAACCAGTGCCATTCGGTTGTGTGCGCCTAGGTCGCCAAGGAACTTCAGATCTGGCAGAACGCGTTTCGTATTCCTGGTTAATCGTAACGCTGGTTCAGCCACCGCCTTGCCGATCAGCGCACCAAGTTCTACGTATTCGCCGCCAGCCTTGATGGTATCCGCTTTCCCGTGATATTCGAATGCTTCTATTACCAAGCTCTCAAGAAGGTGCCTGAGCATTGCGGCGCACGCACTGTAGCAAGCTGCATCGTAACACCTATTGGCCTCCCAGAGGATTTTTTGCATCACGCCGTGTCGGTCCTCGATGAGATCATTGGGAAGGAACGGAGCGGATGTTGACAGGACCGGGTTCGCTTCAGATGAATCCAGTTCGGCCGCAAGGTCTGACTTGAGCTTGAAATCGATCGCCTCAGCGAGGCGTAGCATTTCGGATAGATCGGACGGGAACATCTCAATGATTCGCGTCACCAGTGGTTCCATGGCCGCGAGTTGAAAGGCTACCCGTGCAAATCGCTCTTCCGGATAGTCTCGTCTCATCATGATGAAGCTCTTTCGCAATTCGGCCAGTATCGCGCGAGCTCTCGGCGCATAATAGCGGTGCGAAGCTAGGCTAGCCTTGCTCTTCTTTGCTTTTCGGACGATGCGTACAAACTCACCAACTGCGGCGACAAAATTGTCAGCCGATGACGTCCGCATGCGAAATTAATCTAGGGGTTCGAGTACTTCCAAATCTTTCTCTTGCCTTGTTGGACCCTTACCCTTCGCAATTGGTTCTTTGGTGGCCTGACTAGGGCCTGCAGTGCGCCACTAAGTGTTGTCAACGGATAGTGCCAACCATGCGCACTGAGCTCCTCCCTGACTTCCGAAATTGTCCTCTGTTTATTGAAGAACCCCTCATCTTTGAGAACCAGTATCCGTCCCGAGAGGGACCTTAGGCCTCCAATAGTGGCGCTTATCTTGCCCCCTGATGGTTTGGGCACCGCGGCCCGTTCGGATGTTGTCGCTGGTGCCATTTGAGAAGCTTCAAGGAGATGAGTGAGAACCACTTCAAAAGCCTTCACCTTCAATTCGCCATCGGGCATTTCGGCGACGGCTTGTTCCGCTTGCTTTCTAATCTCGACTAACCTCTTAGCGTCCATTGGGACCTTCCTCTCCATTGGAGTACGCCAACCGAATAAGAACAATGAGCAAGAATTTCCACCCTTGTTTGATTGGCCTTTCTTTCATCAACAGTTGACGGGTTTCCTCGATCTCGCAAGGACAAAGCTATCCCTTCCAGTTCACTTAGCCAGCGACCACCGCTGGCGGTTACCATAGCCTTCCACGCACTATTTTCGAGGAAAGGGCGGTCCTGGCGGCTTCTTCAAAAAAGCTCTTCCAGTCCATCGGAGTATCATGTCCTGGGGTCCCCCCGGCACGGTCGTCTCGGTTGAGCTCTCCAGACGGGGATGCCTCTGTAAGCAGCGCTTGCGCGTCCTCTTCCTCCGTGGGCTGTACAAAACCCTTGGGTCATGTACATGCTTACGCCTAGATTTTCTGAAAGCGATATGTCAACAAGCATACTGCCTAGCACAAGCCTTCCCACGGGTGCCCAGGGACCCGTTTTATGATCGGAGCATCGAGATTGTCAACCCAGACGGCAATGTGGGCCTGTAGGACTCTGCACTGGCCGATCATATAGGATTCAGCCGAAATGCTCCCCGCCGTTCACCTCGACAACCTCACCCGTGATGTGGGTCCCCATACGGGAGACTAGGTATAGAACCGCCGCGGCGCAATCCTCCGGAGTGCCTAGGCGACGAAGCGGTAACGACTGCCGAACCTTCTCAAGTAACTCGGGCGTACTAAATCGTTCATGAAACGGAGTTGCAGTCACGCCAGGCGCGACGGCATTTACCCGTATTCCCCGTGGCGCGAGTTCTTTCGCGAGACTCCTCGTGAGCGAAATGAGGCCCCCTTTGGAGGCCGCATACGCGAACGCGTGCAATCCGCCCCCGTTCAGGGCTGCAAGCGACGAGATATTGACTATTCGAGCGCCAGCAGAGAAGCGGGGTAGAGCCGCGCGCGTCGCGTGAAAGACACTGGTCAGGTTGAGATTGATCACATCGTCCCACAACTCCGACTCCATTTCATCAAACGGAACGCGCTTGAGTACCGAACCCGCATTGTTAACGAGAATATCGAGAGATCCGCCAAGCTGATCGATAGCGTCCGTGACGGCACGGCCGGCCACTTTGGGCTCGCGAAAATCGCCGCGCACTAGCGCCGCCCGTCGACCCCGCGCCCGGACTTCCGCAGCCGTCTGCTCCGCCTCTTTTTCATTTTCGGCATAGTGAATTCCCACATCGGCACCGGCTTCTGCAAACATGATAGCGGTTGCACGTCCAATACCGGTGCTCGATCCAGTGACTACCGCTCGCTGGTCGGCGAGATCGATCGTAAACACTGCGCGTCCTCCTTTCAAAGTGCGGCGCGACAACATGTCTATTGTGCCCGGCACAACGACCATTCTGCAGGCCGCGGGCGTGCCAAACCGGACATCCGCACTTGAGCGCGGCACCCGGGAGACCACGGTTCTAAACGCAAATCACCAGGAGCTTGAATCCCTATGTAATGGTCCATCCCCCATCAATCATGAGGACGCTTCCGGTAATGAACTTGCCAGCGTCTGAGCACAAGTACACGACTCCTGCCCCGATGTCCGACGGCTCCCCGAAGTGCCCCACACGTGTTTTCGCGAGCTGATCGGCGCGCACCTTAGGATCATTCAAACGGTCACGGGTCATTTCTGTGACGATAGTTCCGGGGCAAATTGCGTTCACAGTGACGCCACCAGGCGAGAGCTCCAAGGCCATTGATTTAGTCAACGTGACGATCGCGCCTTTCGACGTACAGTAGGCGGCATTGAGAGACGGCGTGATTGCGCCCACCGATCCGATGCTGATGATCCTGCCCCACTTGTTGCTTAGCATCAACGGCGCGACCATCTTGCTGCAAAGAAATGTTCCCTTTACGTTAATGGACATGATCCAGTCCCACTGCTCTTCGCTGACCTTCAGGATGCCACCCGGAACATGCACACCAGCGTTATTCACTAGGATGTCCACCTTGCCGAACTTTGCCGTACACTCGTTAAGCGTTTTCTCGATCTCGTCCGCCCGCGAGATGTCCATAGAACGCGGCAGGCAGTTCCCGCCCGCCTCGCTGATCAAGTCTGCAGTCACCCTTACCTTTTCGAGGTTCCGGCCGACGGCCACCACGGCTGCTCCCTCCGCCGCCAAGGAAAGAGCGATGCCTCTGCCGAGGCCGGATCCTGCTCCGGTCACAAGCGCTACTCGTCCTTTAAGCACACTCCCCACCTCATCACCTCCCACGGATTGTCCTTTCAGGCACCGTAGTCTATGCTCGCAAGCGCGGGTCAAGTTTGTCGCGCAGCCAATCGCCAAGAATGTTCACGGAGATCACCGTAACCGTGATGGCGGCACCGGGAAAGGTCGCGAGCCACCACGCGGATGTCAGATAGTCCCGTCCATCGCCGAGCATCCCTCCCCAGTCTGGCGTAAGCGGGTTGCCACCCAAGCCCAAGAAGCTCAGCCCCGCCGCGATGATGATCATGTTTGCGGTTTCGAGAGTGGCCACCACGACGACAGCCGAGGCAATGTTCGGAAAGACGTGCCTCGTCATGATGCGAGCGTTCGACCCCCCAAGCGCACGTAGCGCAGTAATGAATTCCTGTTCGCGCAGCGCAAGAACCTGGCCACGAACAAGCCGCGCGTACACCACCCAGCCCTGGATCACAAGAACGACAATCAGGTTCGGCAGCGATGTCCCCAAGACTACCATGAACACTATGGCAAACAGTATGAAAGGGATGGACAACTCGATGTCCGCTATTCTCATTGCGACATCGTCCAAGATCCCACCGTAATAGCCTGACGCAATGCCTATCGCGGTCCCTATCGCGCCTGAGCAAAGGACCGCGGTCGCTGCCACCGCGAGAGTAACCCGCCCGCCATAGATCATGCGACTGAGGATGTCGCGTCCTAGCTGATCCGTACCCAAGATGTGCATGCCGGGTCCCATCCATGCCCATGACGGGGGCCGCAGCGCTGCGGTCAGCTGCTGCTTGTACGGATCAGCGGGTGCAATTAACGGCGCTAGCGTCGCGCTCAATACCGTCGCAATGATGACACACAGTGCAGTCAGTACCGTCAGATCACTTCGTGAGAAGGGAGCGAACAGCGTGCGCGATTCCATCGCATTGGGGTTCAAGATCGCAATGCCTCTTTGATTACGAGGCATTCAACTATACCGGATCCGCGGGTCCAGATACGAGTAGAGAAGATCAATGCCGAAGTTCAGTACGATCACCAGCATCGATACGGTGATGACTATCGCCTCCACGAGGGGTACGTCGCGGTCGCCGATGGCTTGAATAGATAGCATTCCAACCCCGGGCCACGCGAATATTGTCTCGGTAATCACGGCTCCACCAAACAGGCTACCGAGCTGCAGTCCGACGATCGTCAGGATTGGGATCGCAGCGTTCTTCAAGGCGTGCCGGTAGAGGACGGTCTTGTTGGCCAGGCCTTTTGCACGTGCAGTAGTGACGTATTTCTCTACGATCACATCGAGGAGACTCGACCGGGTGAGTCTTGCGATGCGCGCCAAAGGATACATTGCGAGTGTGACGGCCGGCAGAACCAAGGATTCCAAACCACCGCGGCCGCTTGGTGGCAGCAGGCGCAATTCGACCGATACCACGAGCACCAGCATGATCCCAAGCCAAAAGAGCGGGATGCCTTGGGCCAGAAAAATGAGCAACATGGATGCTCGGGCAATCACGTTTCGAGGCTGCGCTGCAGAGAAGACACCGACGGGAATCGCTACGGCCACCGCCACAAACATTGCGGCCACCGTGAGCTCAAGGGTGGCCGGAAGGCGCTCAACAACCAGGGGGAATGCGGGTTGATTCCATCTGAGAGAGTTGCCCAGATCGCCGTGAATCGCACCGCGTAGGAAGCGCAGGTATTGTTCTGTTATCGGCAGATCGTACCCCAGTGCGTGCCGCAGCCGCGCTACATATTCTGGGGTGCCGAACGAACCGGCAGTAAACAACGCCACCGGATCGCCAGAGAGGAACGTCATGCCGAATATCACGGACGCAGTCGCCCATGCAGCAAAGGCGGAAGAGATCAGCCGCCGAACGATGTACGCGCCCACAAAGCCTCAGTCACTTTGACGCGTCTTCACAGCGAGACCATAGAGCGTCATCGAGTACCGTCCGTCGTCGCTCAACTTGACCGTTGGGGGGGCGGGTCAAGAACCGATCGCACCCGATGCCCTCGGCTGCAGCTGCCTTAGAGATCCCGTCGTACACAAGCGTCTCCGATCGTTTGCGCTCATCCCAGCTACGCGCCGAATTTGGCCTGATCAAAATACATGTACTCATCCGACCGCGGTGTCCATTGGAGCTTCTTGTTGATCCCGTAGATGTCTTGCTGATCATATAGAACGACCCATGCCGCTTGTTCATCAAGCCAGTACCGTTCGAGCGCCTGCTCAAGCACCGCTCGCTTCGCCACATTGAGCTCGCGGGTCTGGGCTTCCAGCATTGCATCACCCTGAGGAGTGTAAGTGTATTTCCACGTCCCCTTCGACCAGAATTGATTTCGCCACGTGAAATCTGGATCCCACCATATCGGTGCGTGGGACAGAATTTGCATCCCGGGCATTTTTCCACTGAACGCCTGGGTCAAAAAGGCACCCCACTCCATGGCATGAAGCGTCACGTCAATCCCGGCTTGTGCCCACTGGCCGACGAGTGCCTCGGCCAACTCCTTGTCCAACGCCAAACGTCCGACGCCGACGAAAAGGTCTGTCTTAAACCCCGACGGGACCCCCGCTTCTTTCATCAAGTCTTTAGCCTTCTGTATGTCAAAGCCGTAGCTTTGAACGTTTTTCGGCGCGTACCCAACCATGCCCGGACGCAAGATCCCTACCGCTCGAGACGCATGCCCGCCAAATACATTCTGAATGATCGAGTTCGTATCCGTTGCGTAAATGACGGCCTTACGCAGCCGCACGTCTTTGAGAACCGAATCGAACATGCTCATCTGCACGAAAACCCGTCGGGTGCTCGGTGTTGTCAATATGCGGACACCGGACTTCTGCACTTGATCGATCATTTGCGGTGGCACGTTGATGACAAGATCGGCCCGACCGGTCTGTACCATTGCGACGCGAGTAGAGTCTTCGGTCGCGGTCCGAAAGACAAGCTGTGGGATTTGCGGCGCGCCGCCCCAGTATTCCGAATTTGCGGCAAGGGTAATATGGTCGCCTTTCGCCCACTCGACGAACTTATACGGTCCCGTGCCCATTGGCTTTTGACCAAACAGATCTGGACCGGCGGCCTGGAAGTACTTAGGCGGGTACGCATATAGGAATGGCAGGGTTTCGGGAAGGACGGCACTGGGATCCTTAGTAATGATATCCACCGTGTAGTTGTCAACGGGCCGGACGTCTGAGATGAAGCTAAACCAACTCCCGGCAAACCCCTTGCTTGCATTGAACGCGTCAACCGAAACTTTGACGCTTACGCTATTGAATTCCTCGCCATCGTGGAATCGGATGCCCTGTCTGAGCCAGACACGCCAAGTTGTTGGATTGATGTTCCCCCAGCGCAGCGCGAGGCTGGGCTGAAGCTTGTGGTCCGGCGTGTACTTGGCAAGCGCCTCCATGATGTTGTATTGCACGGCGGTCGCTTGTGTGGTATCTACGCTGGGATCCAACGAGTTTACCGTACCACTGAGCACAACAGTGACCGGCTCGGCCGCCGCGCGCGACGAGAGTATCGACAAACCGCGCCCGGCAATCGCCCCGGCAACCCCCATTGTGGTGGCGAGAAACTGGCGTCGTCTCATCTTCGCACCTCCAGGGTTACCGCTCACTCAATCGCTTGATACTGACGATATATGGCATCTCGTTCGAGCATCGGTTTCACCAACGAGGCGAACTTATTACGGATCGCACTGGCACCGTACTTGTCGGACGCGCCGCGGTCCACCCAGCCCCCCATCACGAGCCACGGAGCGCCCGGCTCGATGGGTTCCATGCAGTGCGCAAACAGGTTGCCCGTGTACTCTCTCATCGCGGGTAAGATCTCGTCCCGATACAGCCGCCGACATTCATCGCGCCTTTCCTTGCGCACATCGATCAGTGCCGTTCTGATATGCATTGCCGCCCCCCTGATCAGATTCGGTTGCGCCGCCTTGATTGCGAGCCTCGCGACCTCCGATCCGCGAAAAGCGGCAAAGACGCCTCTTCGGCGGGGGTAGCTCAAACTACACCTCGCGCGTCGCAGCGTCCCAGGGTTCTCACGCTCAGGCCATCCAAACGACGCGCCGACGCTCGAACCCGAGCGCGTCCGAGATCGCATTCGCTGCGTCCATTACCAACCGCGAGTACTCAATGATCCGATCGGCGGTAAGATCGTTCCGGTAACCAGCGATCACCAAGCTTGCGCAGCACGCACCACTACCGTTAAGGATCGGGGCGCCCACTGAAAAGACATCCGCATCGATCTCACCTCGGTTAACCACAAATCCTCGCTCGCGTATGTCCAGCACTTCACGCCAAAAAGCCGTCGCGTCGATGGTTGGGGCCGACGCGTTGATTGCCTCTAGATAGCTCGCAATGGCGGCGTCATCCAGGTGCGCCAACAACGCCTTGCCGGCGGCCCCCTTGTGAAGAGGGCTCCTGTAGCCTAACCAATCGAAATTCCTGAAGACATTGGGGGGCGGGATGTGTTCGATCACGAGCATTTCGTTGCGGTGGCGCACGGCATAGTTGATGGTCTGGCGCGTCACTTCTGAGAGATGCCGCAGGTGAGGCTCGGCGACGCGAAGCATCTCGAATCGGCCAAGCACGCTGCCCGCCATCGCGATCGCCTCAAGGCCAAGATAATAGACGCCAGCAGCCTTGTCGTGTTCGGCGATGCCGGCATCCACGAGTTGAGCGAGTAGCCGCAGCGCTGTGCTTCTGTGGACCTGCAAGTCTTTGGCCAACTCGCCCAGCGATAAGCCCTGGTGGCGTTTCGTCAGAGCATGGATGATGCTACAAGCACGCCCTACTGATTTAATGGTGCGATGTCCAAGGCGGGCCTGCGATTGTGCCGTTCCGCGACGCTGGAGCACCACCTGCCCCCCCCAGAGGAAAGATGCAGCCATACTTCTGGCGCGGTGCTTGCATTCCTGCCAATGAATCGGTGAAATGCTGTCACTCAACCAACAACCACCAGATTTGTTGCACAATAACCAACAACGCTTCGCGTATTAATACAGTTGTGTGGCTCCCCCAAAGTGAGTACGCTAGGGAGCAGACCTCGCGGTGGCTACCCCGTTCGTTGGGGCGTCGACTCGCACACACCAAGGCGGAAACGGCAGACTTGTCGTGGGCAACTACGCGCTTAAGGGCTCCCCGTCGACCATTACTGGAGCAACCCGCCCAGCCAGGAACGCCTGCGCAAGCTTGCACAAGGCGCGATGATGCTCCAGGCGGCTTGGAGCACCAGAACTGGTCACCCAGTTGACTGTACAAGACGGAGTGGTTTTGTACAGTAGAAGACGCTACCAAACGCGTACAAGGGCGGCAGAATACCAACTATCCTTTGAGCGAACGCTCCAAGAAGTTCCGCCAATCCGGCGGACTTACTGGTGGGACTCAAGCCCATTCTAAGTTGCAAATAATGGAAGCGCCCCCGGTACCATCAGGCGATGCTCATTGCTGCGAGTAGATGCACTCGCGTTCATGCTGGATGGCTTCTCGTACCGGCACCCAAGAATACTACGGATACCAAATAGCTGGGGCACTCTGCCAGCGTGGGTATATGCGATGGCGCAAGGCGCACGGATACTTGTACGGGGGCACTTTCCGATCTCGAAAACAACGGGCGCATTAATCATTATAACGACATCAACGCGCACTTGGCTTTGGCTCGCACCGAGTCAACTGTCGCACTCACCATTGCCATGCGTGATCACCGCAGCGCCGAACTGACCCCCAGCAGTCCGACGAGAGCGAGAAACCCGAGGATCATCGTCTCGAACCCCCTCTCGGACATCCGTCCGACCAACGCGATCCCTGCGACGAACCCTAGCGCCATCGCCGGCAGCAGCTTCGCGGCAAGCGCGAGCGTGGACGTGTTGATCGTTCCGCCGAGAGCGAGAAGTACCAGGCTCGTCACGGTCGCCAGGAACACGTAGACGACCATGTTGCCGCGAAACCGTGCCATGGACAGGCGGCGCGCCACGAGGTAGAGCGCAACAGGCGGGCCGTTCAGGCTGGTGCTCGTCGACAAGAGGCCGCTCAGGACGCCGACGGCGATCGTGTCGAGTAGGGTACCGCGGAGGCGCGGCCGGAACCGCGTGAGCATCGCGATCGCGAACGCCGCGGTCAGCGCCGCGATCGCCGCCCGCAGCGTCTGCGGGCGTCCCCACAGGAGCAGCGCAACGCCGATCGGCATGCCGGCCAGACTCGAGAGAAACAGCGGCCGGATCACGGACCACTCGACCTCCCGCCGGATCTCCGGCCGGAGCAGGAGCATGCCGCTCGCACAGACCCCAAGCAGCAGGGTCAGCACGACGACGAGCCGCGGCGGGTAGACAAACGTCAGCAGCGGCGCGCTGACCAGGTTGAACCCGAACCCCGTCGCGGCGGCGGCCGCCGCCGACAGGCCGACGACGAGCGAGATCGCGATCAAGACCGACCCACAAACGGCGCCGTGTCGCGCTCCGCCCCGGTCACGACGGCGCGAGGGCCTGCTGGTCCATTCCTCGGACCAGGCGCCGGAACGTCCGGGTGGTCTGTTCGTCCCAACTGCTGCGGATCGGGCCGCGGACGTGCGCGGACCCGATCGTGCCGCCGAGGGCCAGGAGCTCTTTGGCCGCGAGGTACCCGCCGAGGTGGGTCTCGAACGTGATCAACGGGAGATACCGCGCCAGGAGGTCGGCCGCCCCCTGTTGGTCGCCCCCGCGGTAGAGGGCCAGCACGTGCACGAACACACCCGGTAGCAGGCTGCTGGGCATCGTGCCCGCGGCGCCCTGCTCGAGCTCTTCGAGGAAGAGAATGCCGCCGATCCCGCCGAACGCGCCTTTGACCGCGTCCCGCCCCAGCCGGCGTAGCCGCCCGATCTTCGCCGGCGCTCCCGCCGCCTCCACCTTGAAGTACCCGAGGCGTTCCACGCGCCGCGCCAGTTCCGCCAGGAACGCCGCGGGCATGCCGACGCCGCTGAGCGGATGATCCTGGAGGATCAGAGGCACCGTCGTGGACCGCGAAAGGGCGTCGGCGTGTCGCTCGATTCCGTCCAGGTCGGATACCCACTGCCCGAAGAACGGGGGGAGAAACATCACGGCGTCGGCTCCCAGGTCCTGCGCCTCGCGCGCGTATCGCACGGC
>Ga0070735_10000305_pt1 | contig 57394 bp, 42 predicted proteins | sample Coa_R1_FD_66443 | JGI IMG/M metagenome (GOLD analysis project Ga0070735, IMG submission 66443) | Surface soil microbial communities from Centralia Pennsylvania, which are recovering from an underground coalmine fire - Coalmine... | ecosystem: Environmental > Terrestrial > Soil > Unclassified ... | reverse complement strand
GTGCTAGATTATTACTCCCCTCTGAATTTCCTCAAGGTCACGAAGTACGATCTCGATATTTCTGCTTCCAGCCTGATCTGGTTTCCTTATCGGAACTACGACCTGGTTGCCGGAGGGGGAAAAGAGGGAGTGCTTTACATGCTGAATGCAAACGGTCTGGGCACTCGCGATCATCAGACTCCCCTCTATCATCAGAAGTTAGCCAATGACGATCTGGAGTTCCAGGAGAAAGGCATCTGGGGCGAGCTTTCCTCCTGGCGCGATCCCGCTGGGGAGACGTGGCTCTACGTTCCGATCTGGGGTCCCGCTTCGAAAGAGTCGCCTGCCTTCCCCGTAACACACGGAGATCATGCGCACGGTTGCATCATGGCATTCAAGGTGGTCATCGATGCGGCAAGCAAGCTGCCCACGCTCAAACCCGTCTGGATTTCCGGCGATTTCGATGTTCCCGAACCGGTCGCAATCGCCAATGGAGTGGTTTTTGCACTCTCAACAGGAGAGAACACGCAGCAAACGGAGGGCTCCACGGTCATCTATCATGGCCAGAAACTCCTCACCGATCAGCAGCGCAGCCAGAATACGCATCATGCCGTTCTTTACGCCCTTGACGCTCAAACCGGCAAAGTGCTTTATCAGAGCGGGAGCGCCATCACAGGCTGGGTTCATTTCAGCGGGCTCGCCATTGCCGATGGGCGCGTCTTCGCCGTGGATCATGATTCGACGCTCTATTGTTTTGGCCTGAAAGCCCGATAGGGCTTCTTGACAACCAGGAGATCATGGTTGAGGGAAAAAGGACTGTGTAGCAAGCCTCTGAAGGGCCTCACCGCTGAGTCGCATGGTAAGCCATTCCTTCATGACTTTCGCGCCCAGTGATTGATAGAACTCAATGGCCGCTGCATTCCAATCGAGCACCTGCCATTCAAAGCGCCCGCAGCCTTCGTTGACTGCGATGGATGCGAGTCGGGCCAGCAATGCCTTTCCAATTCCCTTCCCCCGAAACCGGGGTCGCACAAAAACGTCTTCCAGAAACAGTGTGGGCCGCCCGAGCCAGGTGGAGTAGTGATAGAAAAATAGAGCAAATCCTGCGGGTTCGTCTCCCCACTCCGCGATGAGAACGCGAAACTTTGGATTTGCCGAGAATCCGTCGCGGCGAAGATCCTCCTCCGCCGCCACAGCCTCCTGCGGAGCCTTCTCATATTCCGCCAACTCACGGATGAGTTGAAGAATGAGCGGAACATCATCGATCACAGCCGGCCGAATATTCAGCATGGGAGAGATTTTAGCGAAATCTCTGAAGCTTTCCACATTCACATCTGCCGGCGAATCTTGAAGAGGCGCTCCGACAATCAAAGGGCAGATCGAAGTTTCCAGACATCAAGCGAATGCAGCCTGGCGGCACCACCGGAGGCATACACTTCGAGGGCCTGACCGGCAGGATCAGGGAATATCAGATCGGTGATCACGGCGCAGCCGTCATTGGCAAAAACCTCGACAGAGCAGCGATCGAGGAATATATGGAACCGTACCCGATGGTTTTCGGGTCGAAGCGCGGCAGAATGTCGCCCTGGAAAGCTTTCGCTGAAGCTGACAAGGCCCGAATGGCTCCGGTCTACAAAGACCTGGCTACGCTTCACATCGTATCCAACCAGAGTTTCCTGAAATGCTCCTTTACGCACCTTCAGGCCGAACTCAGGCGCCGAGCCCGGCTCAAATTCCGCCAGGATTTCCAAAGTCTCGCCCAAGTTCTGTTCTGCAAATAAGTCAAGGCTGCCCGAAATATTCTGTGCCACAGCACGAAAGCGCTCTACGCGGAGCTTTTGAAGTTCCGCAACAGGACTCTGGAGCATTCGAATTCCCTCCGGCAGCCGTTTGAGGGTTACCGCCCGAGGGATTGATTGCTGGCCTCGCCATGGGCGAGTGGGAACCTTTCCGGCATATTTCCAATCGTCCATCCACCCCAGCATGATGCGACGGCCATCGGAAGAAGGAATATCCGACCAAGTTTGAGCGGCGTAAAAGTCCATACCGTAGTCAACCCAAAGAACCTGTTCAGCGGGGTTGTCATTGGTAAACTTCTTTCCATCGAATTCTCCAATAAAATATTGGCCGCCGGAGCCGCCCGCCGCAGCGCGATCTCCAATTCCAACCTCAAGCACCCACTTGCTGACGCCCGGTTGGTTTCGGACGGGCAAGCGATAAAGGTCAGGACATTCCCAGTTGGGAGGATCCTTTGCGCCTGCCGGACCAAAATCGCTCAGATGACGCCACTCCTTCAGGTTCGAGGAGGCATAGAACCGAACCTTGTGCTGGCTCGCCAGCGAAACAACCATCACCCAATAGTTGCCGGGCTCATACCAGAAGACCTTCGGATCGCGGAAGTTGCGCTCGTTAATATCAATCACCGGATTTTTCTGGTATCTCTTCCAGGTGCGGCCTCGATCTGTGCTGTAAGCGATGTTTTGAGTTTGCTTGCCATGCCCGTCTCCCGTAAAGACGGCAATGAGCGGCGGATTTCCTGCCGCTCCGAAGCCGCTGGTATTCTTCCAGTCCACCACTGCGCTGCCGGAAAAAATCATGATCCCATTGAATTCACGCAAAGCCACGGGCAGAGACCTCCAATGCACAAGGTCTCTGCTGATGGCGTGCCCCCAACTCATATGACCCCAACTCTCGGCAAAAGGATTGTATTGATAGAACAAATGGTATTCACCGCGATAGTAGACAAGACCATTGGGATCGTTCATCCAATTTTTCGGGGGACTGAAATGAAATTGCGGGCGAAAAGGCTGATCATAGCCTGCGACATCGGGGTCTGCCAGGTGGGCTACACGATGATGGAGCGAGAAGGCAGCCTTGGGTGCGGGAGCGGCCAAGGCTTGGAACCCTGTGGCTGAGCGGATTAAGAATTCACGACGCGACACCATATATCAAGACTCCAAAGATCATACTTCAATCTTGATCTACTCCAAGCAGGGTTCATCCTGACACCGAATTAGATTGGGCGCTTACCAGCACTCACAGTTACACGTCGAAATATAGGGGAGGCGACGCTGCAAAATCACCCTTTATGCTCCTCTGGTTCAGCGAAGCCCTCTTTGAGCTAAGGTTTGCTTGTGATTCATCCGAAAATCAGTAAAATGGGTGAAGATAGGGTTTTGACGAATCTTGGCTGCCATTGACGATGAAGGCGGCAAGCAGAAAGAGTGGAGGGTGTTCCTCAAGGGGGCAGGCTGCTTTCCGGAGTTCCCGCGAACTTGAGTCTCACTTTGCAATTTTTGTCGAAACTTTCCGGGTTTCACAAGCGTATAAACTAAAGGACTATAGCACGATATTGATGGGTCCGGCAAAGCTCGAAGCAGAATGGGCGAGACCCCCGCATCGGTAAGTCAACGAGGCCGCGTCTGGTCTCAAAAGGCCTGCGTCTTATAAACGATTTATTGTTCCAATATTTTGACTGCTAAAACGCGAACTTTGCCCTTTGGTGTGGGACAGTGATAGGGCGGTGATGAGCTATGACGGTTGAGATAGTTGCTCAGCGCGCCGATTCGATGAAGGAATGCTGAGGGGGCAAATCCAACAGAAAGAAGGCGTTATTCGGGCATCTCGCCAAGCAGGACATCAGGGAGGCCCAATTGAGCAAGTTGTTGAAAGACTCTTGTAGCCTGTCATTCCGAGGAGCCGTGGACGGTGGGAAATCTCGCAAGTTTTTTATTTGCCGAGCGAGAATCCTTCCCTCGCATTGTTCCGGGTTGGAATCAGAGCTTTCAGAATCGTATTTCAGCAGCCTGCTTTGAGTTGCCTCTCTGACCTTCAGAGGAGACAGAATGAAGCCCTGGAAGAAAAAATTGCTGCTCGGCGCCGGGATATTGGCTCTGATCATCCTGGCGATCGTGGGAGTGTGGTGGAGCCGGAGAGGTCAAGTCACTGTTCAGACCGGAAAGGTGACCCGGCAGGACATCACGGCGGTGGTCACGGCCTCCGGACAGATTGAGCCTGAAAACTACGCCAACGTGAATGCAAATTCCATCGGCAAGATCACGGATATTTACGTCAAAGAAGGCGAGCGCGTGACCAAAGGGCAGCTGCTGATGCGCACTCAGGATATTGAACAGCAGGCGGACGTGGATGCCCAGCAGGCGGCTTTGAAGGCTGCCGAAGCGACGCTGGCTTCCAACGAATCGGCAGTGGAATCCGCCGCTGCAGCCGTGAAAACCGCCCAGGCTGACTTGGCACAGGCGCAGGCTCAACTGGCTCAGAGGAAGCTGGCCTACCAGCGTGGCCTGCAACTGATGAAAGATGACCTTCTCTCCAGGCAGGATTTTGACCAGCGGCTGAGCGACTACAAAGTAGCCCAGGCCACCGTCCAATCTTCAGCGGCACGCCTGGCACAGGCCAAGGCCCAATATCTCCAAGCCAAGAATACCCGGGATATGGCCAGCGCCCAGGTTGCGCAGACCCGCGCTTCGCTGATGCGCGTGACTGACGTGCTTCAGCAAACCGTCTACAAGTCTCCTTATAATGGCATCGTGACGGCACTGCCGGTGCACGTGGGCGAAAACGTAGTGCCCGGCGTTCAGAACCAGACCGGAAGCCTGCTGTTTCAGGTCTCTGACCTCTCGGTGATGAATGCGGAAATCCTGGTGGATGAAACCGATGTGGCAAACGTCAAGTTGAACCAGCCGGCTTACGTCGCAATCGATGCTTTACCCAACCAGACCTTCAAGGGCGTCGTAACTGAGATCGGGCAAAGTGCGGTGAGCAGCACAACGGGCGAGACCACCACAGCGCAAACCACCAGCAATACCGCCAACCAGGAGGCCAAGCAATTCAAAGTGAAAGTCCGGCTGTTGGACCCTCCGAGCGTGTTGCGCCCGGGTCTTTCCGCCACGGCGAGAATCATCACAGCGACCGCAAAGGATACGGTCAGCATTCCTATCCAGGCTCTGACCATCCGCTCGAAAAAAGAGCTTGAGCAGAACAAAAAGGGAACCACAGGTCAGGTGCTGGCGGCAGAGTCAGAGGTTCAGCAGGCCAGCGCGGAGGCCGACGCGAGCTTTGGGCCAGGCGCACATAACGACGATGAACAGGGTGTCTTTGTGATTCGCAACGGTCGAGCCTATTTCGTCCCGGTTACGACCGGCATTATGGGTACGATGAACGTTCAGGTGCTCAAGGGCCTGAAGCCGGGTGATACGATCGTGACGGGCAGTTATTCTGTGCTCCGAACGCTGCGCAATGGCGCCAAGGTGCGGATCAATAACAAGCCGCTGATTCCCAATGTGGCCAGCGCCAACGGCTCCTGATCTGTTGTGGATCACAATCCCTGAGCATCGTTCTGCCGAGCCTCGTCTCAGCAAGCAGAAAGGAATCAAGCTATGGGCTTGGAACTTCTCTCATCACCTTCGCAGCAACCGGGTGTGGCCCCTCCGGATGGAGTCCTGATTCGTACCCACGACCTCTGGAAAACCTATGAGATGGGTGATACGCAGGTTCACGCGCTCTCCGGGGTCTCTTTTGAAGTACAGCGGGGGGATTATGTGGCCATTATGGGGCCGTCAGGTTCCGGGAAGTCGACGCTGATGAATCTGATCGGCTGTCTCGATACGCCGACGCGGGGAGAATACTGGCTGAATGGGCGACTCGTGAGCGAGCTTTCCGATGACGAACTGGCTTATATTCGCAATAAGGAAATCGGCTTTGTATTCCAGACGTTCAATTTGCTGGGGCGCTCAACGGCCTTGCACAATGTTGAGTTGCCGCTCATTTATAACGGTACCCCGGCCGAGGAGCGGCTCAAGAGGGCGCGTGAAGCTTTGCAACGCGTCGAACTGGGTTCGCGGATGCACCATCGGCCCAACGAGCTTTCCGGGGGCCAGCGTCAGCGCGTGGCGATCGCCAGAGCCCTGGTGAATAACCCATCTTTATTGCTGGCCGATGAGCCGACCGGGAATCTCGATAGCGCGACCGGACTTGAAATCATGGCGCTTTTTGACCGCCTGCATCAGGCCGGGAACACCATCGTCCTGGTCACCCACGAGCACGACATTGCGGTACGCGCTCATCGCATTATTCACATCCGCGATGGAAAGATCGATCGCGACGAACGCACGCGCTGACCTTTCAAGGGTGATGAGCCATCGGCATTGCGTTTTGTGGTTTCAAGCTTCCTGGCTGAGAGCGGGTCGCTGACGGCTCAGCGAAGGGAGGCAGGGTTTCTTCGCTGCCGTACAGGATGACAAATAGAGGACCCCGCATGGCCGGCCATCGAATTGGTCAATCTGTTGTCGTTACCCCACACGCGGCTAGAATCCGAGAACCTCGGTGATCACTGAAACCCCAGTCCAACCCAGGTCGTTTCCCCGCCCCGCCAGGCGGCGCACCCACACGAGCTTCTGGTTTACGGCGCGCGAAGCCTTCGGCATCGCCATGAACGAGCTTCGTGCGCACAAGCTCCGCTCATTCCTTACGCTGCTCGGAATCGTCATCTCAACCGCCACCCTGATCGCGGTGATGTCGGTGGTGCACGGGCTGAATCAATATATCGCCACGCACATTGCTGATCTCGGCGTCAACACCTTCATCATGTCAGAGTTCAAATGGGCTCAGGGATACGAGGCATGGCTGAAGGCGCGACGAAGAAACCGCCCCCTGACGATTGAAGAATTTGATTTTATCCGCGACAATCTGCTGGGTTACAAACACATCGGGGCGGCGGCGGAACTCTGGCCGAACCCTCCGGCACATTACGGACGGCAGGAGATTGAAGAAGTCGACTTGAGCGGTGTCACGCCCGGTCTGGTCGATATCGGGCAGACAGAAGTTGAATATGGCCGTTACATCTCCGATTCCGATTACCTCCACCGCTCAATGGTCTGCTTTATCGGCCAGGATATTGTCGACAAGTTATTCGCCAACATCGACCCCTTGGGGAAAGAGATTTTGGTTCGCGGCCTTCCGTTTCAGGTTATCGGCGTGGCGAAAAGAATCGGAACCACGTTCGGCCAGAGCCAGGACAATTTCATCCAGATCCCTTTAAGCACCTATCAGAAGGTTTTTGTGGCTCGCCCGCAACTGCAAATTTTCGTTCAGGCCTGGGACAGCGACCAGATGATGGCTCTCGAAGACGAAGCCCGCGAATTGCTTCGTATCCGCCGTCACATTCCATATCACGAGGATGACACTTTCGCCATCAACACTTCTGAGGCTCTGATGAGCGCCTGGCAAAGCCTGACCAAAACGATTTTCGGCGGCGCAGTCGGTATTGTCGCGGTCTTCATGGTGATTGGAGGTATCGTCATCATGAACATCATGCTGGCCAGCGTCACGGAGCGCTATCAGGAAATCGGCCTGCGCAAGTCCCTCGGCGCCCGACGCAAGGACATTATGATGCAGTTCATGACGGAATCGATGGTGATGGCCGCAGCTGGTGGGGCCATCGGCCTCATTGTGGCGTTTCTGATCACGGCGGTCGTCCGTTCATTGGTGATGCCAGCTTCGATGCCCATTGCCGCAGTGATTGTAGGCCTGCTGCTCTCCAGCTTTGTCGGACTTTTCTTCGGCATTTATCCAGCCAATAAAGCTGCCAAACTTGACCCCATTGAGGCCCTGAGGATGGAGGGCTGAACTTGAAAGAGGCTTATCGCGGGAATATTCGTGAGAATCTGGCGCTGGCGCTTGACACCTTGCGCACGCACAAGTTCCGCTCGTTTTTAACCATGCTCGGAGTGCTGATCGGTGTGGCGACCGTCATTCTGGTGGCGTCCGTTTTTGTCGGCATGGAAACGCAGATGGCTGACATGGCCAAGCAGTTTGGCACACAGAATCTCTATATCTATAAGTGGCAGCCGGGCCTGAACTTTCGTCTGACGAGGGAAATGAGGCTGCGCAAGCCGCTCACTTACGAGCAGGCGATGGCCATCAAGGAACAATGTCCCAGTGTGAAGGATGTGGCGGTTGAAATGGTCAACTGGAGAGGAACGCCACCTATCATGAAGTATAAGGGCACGCAAATGCTGGATGGAACGTTGACCGGGGCCACACCCAATGACTTTGCCATCAGTAATGCTTCTCTAGCCGAGGGGCGCTTCTTTACGGATATTGATAACTGGCACCGCCGATACGTGGCCGTTCTGGGTTCCGACGTGGTCCAACGGCTTTTCCCCAACCAGGACCCGCTGGGTAAAATGATTGACATCGACGGCCATAATTTCCTGGTGGTCGGAACCCTGGGGAAAAGGAAGGAATTTTTCATTGACACCGGCAATAATCGCGTCGTCTACATCCCGTATAACACTTACCGGGATATCTATCCCGCCATGAAGGATAATTTCATTATGGCCCAGGCTTATCCGGGAAGAAGAGATCAGGCCGCGGACGAAGTTACGGGCCTCCTCAGGCGACTTCGCGGCGATAAGCCCTGGCAGCCCGACAGCTTCGGGATTGGCACGGCGGACTCCTTCATTCAGCAATTCAATGCCATCATTGGGACGATGGTGATCGCCATGATCACCGTTGCTTCGGTCGGATTGCTCGTGGGGGGGATCGGCGTGATGAACATTATGCTCGTTTCGGTCACCGAACGAACACGCGAGATCGGCGTCCGCAAGGCCATCGGTGCCCGGCGCAGCGACATCACCTGGCAGTTTCTGCTCGAAGCCATTACGCTCACTGGAATTGGCGGCATTGTGGGCATCATCCTGGGGTGGGTCATCAGCTTTGTGGTTCCCCTTCTTTTCCCTTCACTTGTGCCCAGCGTCCCGCTCTGGGCGGTTGCTGCCGGATTTATCGTTTCCGTAGGAGTGGGAATCTTCTTCGGCCTGTGGCCCGCCATGAAAGCCGCCCGCCTCGACCCCATCGTTGCCCTCCGCTATGAATAATTGAGCGCTACGCCGTCTCACCACCACCCCCATAGAGACCATTGGAAGAGCATCCAACTGTTTCACCTGCCCGGTAGAAGAGCCGAGTTTTTGCGCCCCGTCCGTTCGCAAGGATCAAGTAAGCTCGCCGGGCGCGGCCGGGCCCGAAACACCCATTACAAACTCCACTCGAATCACGCGGGGGCCGAGGAACAGAATATCGATTGCCACCAGGTTGTGATTGTTCAACACTTCAGATCTGAACGCGTGATCTTTGTGCCATTCGGCGGGCTGAGGACGGTGAGGGCGATCCGATCGTGGGTAAGAAGTTCATTCGCTACACTGAGCACATCCTCGGCTGTGACCGCATCCACGCGCTTTACGATTTCATCCAGGGTGATATGCCGGCCGAAATACATCTCCTGGCGGGCGAGGTTCGACATGCGACTGGAAGTCGACTCAAGCCCCAGCATCGTGCTGCCCTTCAGATAGTCTTTGGCGCGCTGGAGCTCCTCCTCAGCCAGCGGCTTGGTCTTCATGCGGTGAAATTCTTCGATAATCAACTGCACCACCTGGCGGACGTTTTCCTTGGCGGTGCCAGCATACACGTTGAGACAGCCCGCGTCCCGGAAGCTGCTGAGCGCGGAAAAGACGGCATAAGCCAGCCCGCGCTGCTCGCGGATGTTTTGAAAAAGATGTGAGCTCATGCCGCCGCCCATCACCGTATTCATAATGTAACAGGCATAGCGCTTTTCATGTGAATGAGGATATGCTGGAGCGCCCAGGCAGATGTGCGCCTGTTCCAGGTTTTTCTTGATCCGATGGCGGATCGTCGGGTGCGGCACCGGCGCCGAATCGCGAGGCGGCGGAGGGCCGGAAGGTAAACCGGCGAATTCCTTGGCGACCAGGTCAACTATCCGTTCATGCTTCAAATGACCCGCCGCCGTAATGATAATGTTCTGCGGAGTGTAGTGGCCGTGGAAGTAATCCTTCAACCGTCGCCGGTTAAAGCTGCTCACCGTCTGGCGCGTTCCGAGAATGGGCCTGCCCAGGCCGTGCCCGCGCCAGTAACTTTGGGTGAAGATCTCATGCACCAGATCATCCGGCGTATCTTCCACCATTTTGATTTCTTCCTGGATCACCTGGCTTTCTTTGGCAATATCTTCCGGGAGTAAAAGAGGGTTTTTGACTAGATCAGCCAGAATGTCAAAAGCCCGCGGCAGATGCTCATCCAGAACCTTGATCGAAAAGCTGGTGCACTCCTTGGCAGTGAAAGCGTCCAGATGCCCGCCGATCGCATCCGCGGCACGCGCAATCTCCTCTGCCGTCCGGTTTCGAGTGCCCTTAAAGACCATGTGCTCCAGAAAATGTGTTATGCCATTTTCTGGCTCGCGCTCATGCCGTGACCCGGCATGAACCCAGATTCCTATCGAGACCGACCGCACCGCCGACATGGGTTCGGTGATGATAGTGAGACCGTTGGGTAGAACTTCTTTGCGAACTTCAGACATGGCAAGCCCTGATCCCCTGATGATGATTTCCTGACTTTTGCCCATTACGGCACGGGCAGCTTTTTCCAGCCCGAAGACTGTTCCTGCAGCAGGAGGCGCCTTACGCGCCGAGAATTGACTCGAATGACTCTGGTGCCAGCGAGGTAAAGGGGATGGGACTCAGGTCTTCGTCGCTGATGCCCGTCAGCAGATCTGTTTTTCAGGAGGACCCCTGCCACCACCCCCATACATATTCTTACATAAAAGGCTGCAAAGGGCTATGGGTATCTGACAGATGAACCTGGCTTGCCAGTAAAATGTGGACCTGCGTAGTTCATACAAATAAGTCCTTACATTCCTATATCTTACACGCGATACATTCAGCAATTCATTAAGGTCGGATTAAGGATTGCCTTGGGGTCGAATTTTTGCTTGAGGTCTACGAGAGCTGACCACTTCTCTCCATAGTGGGCCCGCCACTGGTCCTGACTAAAGCTGAACCAGCCGGAGAGATATCGCTTGGCTCCCAATTGGGTCGCAGCTTCGCTGGCTCTTTCGAGCCGCGGGAGGGCTTCGCCCAAAAACATTTTGGGAACCGCCGGAAGGATTCCAAAGCCCAGTACCGCTTCACCTTTCGGACGGATAAAGAACGGCACGGTAGATGCCGACCCGTGCGCGGGCCAGAGCAGGATGTGACCGCCGGCGAGAGCCTGGGGCGGGAAATTCTGGAGGACCTGGGAAATGTAAAATGGCGCGACTTCCCACGGAAGGATACATTCCATCCAGGGATGCGCACAATCCCAGAATCCGCCTCGCTTCCAGAGGGCAAACAGAGGGTCAAGCCGGGTAAAGAACTCGGCAATGCTGCCCTCTTCAGTATGCACATGCTTATAAAAATTCAGGCCACGAAGCCTTTCACGGGTGTCAGGTAAAACGCCCCCACTGAACTCAATCGCCGCGTGCAGCGGAAAGAACCATTGGGCAAAAGGTAGCCGCTCACCGCCGACCTTCTTCATCCCTTGCGGCAGAGGTACACACCAGGACTCGAGATAATCGAATCGCGACTCTTCGATCAGGATCTTCAGGTCGCCGAGCAAAGCCTGCAGGTCATCATAAAGCAGGTAAAACGTGCACACCCTGGGTTGGTGCCGGCGAAGCTCAAGACGAGCTTCCGTCATGACTCCAAATTGCCCGAGGCCCGCACGAAGAGCGTCAAACAGCTCAGGGAAGGAGGATGGCGATGTGCGCAGGGTTTCACCCTCACCCGTGACTGCATCCAACTCCAGGCAATGGTCCGCCTGTGTGCCGTATCGCCAGGAAGCAACGCCAAGGCCCGCCGTCGAAAGCGTGCCGCCGACAGTAACGTCCAGATTATTGGTCAGGACAGGGGGCGAAAGGCCAAGCGGAAGAAGCTTTTCGAGCAGGCTCCGCCAGGTCATGCCCGCCTGGCATCGCACAGTCGAGTTCCGCTCATCAAGATCGATAATCTGGTCCAGGCTTCGCATATCGAGCACGATCTGGTCTGAAAGGGACTGGCCGCTCTGCGAATGCCCCGCCCCGCGCGCGGTCACATGAAGGGAATTGCGTGCTGCGAATTTTAAAACCTCAGCAACATCACCTCCGGACGCTGGCCGCACCACCAAGGCCGGTTTGCGCTCGACAATCCGACCGAAATCAGAGGCAAACGCCACGCGCGAAGCCTCGTCGCTGAGCACTGCACCCTGAATCTTCGCCGCCAGATCGGAAATCCAATTCATAAAGCTCCTATTGTAGCTCCGGGTTTATGTCAGGCATGCCGATTTCGGGCACGTCCTGGGGCTCTTGATTGTCGGCATGCCGCCCTGAAAGGGTACGACGGCTTTCGAGCCATCGGGCGTGCATCTTGAGTTTATATTTTACGGGCTTGTAAACTTCAAAATGAGTTGCCAATGCGTTTCTTATTCGGCAAAGTGGAATCCATCAATCGTTCAAATGGCGGTGTGCCTAAAAAGCCCGTTTCGGAAGTTCTGATCACCAAACTCGGTCTTGAAGGCGACCACCAACAGGACCGGCGCTATCACGGAGGCCCCGACCGGGCCGTGTTGCTCTATTCGCTTGAAAGAATCAACGCTCTTCAACAGGAAGGCCATCCGATTTCCATCGGAAGCGCCGGCGAAAATCTGACCACTTCCGGTCTGGACTGGAATTCAATCGTCCCCGGCATCAGACTTCAGGTCGGCCCGGTGCTGCTTCTGGTGACGCGATACACGACTCCATGTTACAAAATCAGCGGCTCATTCCTGAATGGTGAGTTTTCGCGGATTTCGCAAAAACTCTATCCCGGATGGAGCCGTGTCTGCGCGCGTGTGCTGGTGGGCGGCACAGTGCGCATCGGAGACGCCATCGAAGTGTTGGATTCGTGTGCCGTGAAGAAAGCAGATTGACAAGGCAAATGGCCCGTCTTCAATGGGGGAAGTCATTATGGCACGAAACTTTAAAGACCTCTCCGAGCGCGAAATCCTCGCGCTCGCCATTTCACTTGAAGAGGAAGATGGCCGCATTTACGGCGATTTTGCCGAAGGCCTCCGTGACACATATCCTGCCACGGCCAAGATGTTTGAGGAAATGCAGGCTGAGGAGCAAGGGCATCGCAACAGCCTGATTGAGACTTACCGCCAGCGTTTCGGCGACCATATTCCGCTCATCCGCCGTCAGGATGTGAAAGGGTTCGTCGAACGCCGCCCCATGTGGCTGGTGCGACCTCTGGGGCTTGACGCTGTCCGGAAGCAGGCTGCGCTGATGGAAATGGAAACCCGCCGCTTCTACGAGCGTGCGATTCAGCGAGTCACGGACGCCTCTGTCCGCAAACTTCTAGGCGATCTGGCCGAGGTCGAGCGGCAACACTACGCCATGGCGGAATCTCTGGAAGAGCGACACCTTACGCCTGACGTGCGCCAAAAGGAAGATCTGGCCCAGCGCCGCCGATTTGTGTTGCAGATCGTCCAGCCCGGTCTTGAAGGGCTGATGGATGGGTCCGTCTCAACGCTCGCACCGATCTTCGCCGCGGCATTTGCCACCCATCACAGTCTTGACGCTTTTCTGGTGGGAATCGCGGCTTCAATCGGCGCCGGAATTTCCATGGGATTTGCCGAGGCGCTGTCGGATGACGGCTCGCTTACCGGTCGGGGCTATCCCTGGGTGCGAGGGATTATCTGCGGTTTGATGACCACCGCCGGAGGCATTGGCCACACCCTGCCCTTCCTGATCCCGGATTTCCGAATCGCCACGCTCATCGCCGTTTTCATCGTCGGCGTGGAACTCCTCACCATCAGCTACATCCGGCACCGCTATATGGACACTCCGTTTCTCTCTGCCGCCTTCCAGGTAATCGTCGGCGGAACGCTGGTGTTTGTGGCCGGAGTCCTGATCGGAAGCTCGTAAGAGCACTTCGGGAAATCGAAGGGCTGCTTGCATCGAGGAAAAGGAAGGAGTCAGGCGCTGGATTCCGCAACCTCTGGTAACCGCCTTGGCATGAGCGGCTTTGACCCTCGCCCGGGGTTCCGCTACGATGGCATTTCCCTTCCTGATGAGGGCTTCATATTGACCGGTCTCAATCCACCACCAAGTCCCACCCAAAACCGGGACGGTCTGGCGGCCGCATGTAAATGCCCTCCGGCCCCCGCGTAATGCCGTTATCCTCTTCAAATCGCCGATAGACTTCCGGCGGCCCACCGGGTGGGGGCATGAACATTTCACACCAGGGGCTATTCGTGGTGACGAGGATAAACTGCCATCCTCCGTGCTGCCAACCGGCGTGAGGGATCACGGGGAGGTTATACGCGGCTGCGAGCGCCCCAATGTGGCGCAACTCGGTGAGCCCTCCACACCAGGTGATGTCCGGCTGCCAGATATCGACGGCGTTATATTCCCATAATAATCGGAAGCCATAGCGGGTGTATTCATGCTCACCGGTGGCAAGCTGAGTGGAGCGAACCCGCCCGTGCAACCGCCTGAAGCCATCATAGTCGTCAGGTTGAAGGCATTCCTCCATCCAGTAGACTCGATAAGGCTCCACCATCCCAGCCAATTCGATGGCATACTCCTCGGTGAGCGCCATCCAGCAATCGAGCATGATATCGCCGTCAGGGCCCAGCGATTGGCGCGTTCTCCTCACAAGTTCCGCGTTTTTCTTCAAACCCTCGCGCCCGTCCGCCGGTCCGTAAGGCACAGCCAGCTTGAGCCTTTTGAATCCAAACTGGATGTGTTGTTCGATGTCGTTTCCGGTGCAATAAGCGGGGATCCGTGACTTTGTTTCTCCGCCCAGCAGTTGATAGACGGGCATGCCCAAGGCGTTCCCGATGATGTCCCACAGGGCAAGGTCCACGGCACTGATGGCGTGAATCACAAGGCCCTTGCGCCCGTAGTACAAAGTGGACCGCCACATGATGTCCCAGAGCTCTTCCACGTTGAAGGGATCTTCGCCCAGCAGCAGTTTCGTCAGGTGTTTTTCGATCACAAAGCTGCACCCCGGCCCGCCAAAGCCAATCCCTTTAATCCCCTTGTCGGTTGCAATTTCCACGGCTTCGGGTCCCAGATCATTCGCCATAAAAAGATCGCGCCGGGCCTTATACTTCGGATAAATCGACATGGGATTCGCCACTTCAGACCCACCCGCCGACCACGACCCTGGCGCCGGTTCATAAGCTGGTAGCGGTCTTTTGGGGCGTGGCTTCACCATTCTGACGCTCGTGATTTTCAATTTGCTCTTTTCACCCTGAAACGACAATGGCGGCGGAGCAGGAAGCGGCGTAGACTCGCCTCTGTCCGGCATGCCCGAGGCGGCCAGCGCCGCCATCGGCAAAATCGTACTTGCTTCCAGAAACCTTCTGCGGCCCATTTCTGCCATTGCAAGACTCCCAAAATCGTTTGCCCGTTATCGCGCGGCGGCATTTATGCGGCGCCTGCATCCTCCCCACTAACTGCCCCTTACCGGTCGCTTTCGCCACCACTCCCCGCTTGCGGTGAGAAGGTCAGAAAGAAGAGAGCCACTGCCCTCATTCGAGGAGGGGGCGGAAGAAATATAAACCTCCTCCTTCCCCAGCGGGGGAGAGGGATCATCGGAAAAGAGTGCGACCCATCACCTAGTTGCGAATAGCGGCCTATAATCCCCTCCTGGGCAAGGAGGGGATCAAGGGGTGGTTGTTTCCAGGGACTTATCCTGAGGCGCCGCCTGTCAAATTTTGCAGGATAACAGCGCCTTTGGGACTACCCCAGCCGGTGCAGGGGTCCCATCCCGGCCCTGCTTTGTAGGCACCGTTATTTCCTGCAGTGACGTCGTGAAAGGTTCCCGGGGTGGTGGCGATTCTTCCATAGAGACTGGGATTGAGATACCCCACCGATTTCGGAAGCGCCTGGTTGAACAGCGCGATCAAGCCCGCCCATAACGGCGCCACAGCGCTGGTTCCTCCGATCACGGCGTTTGAGCCGTCCACTTCAACCTGGTAGCCGGTGAGCGGGTCAGCATCGCCAGCCACGTCCGGCACGCCGCGTCCTTTGTAATTGCCGGGATTCACCGAGGGCGGCACGTTGGCATTGGCCTGCCACGATGGGAGAGAAAAAGTTGCGCTCACGCCGCCGCCGGTGGCGCCATTGTTGGGAAGATCGTTCCAGACTTCTTCATCCGTGATGGATGTGCCTTTACCCACTAGGTGCGTGCCGCCACAAGCCAGAACGTAAGGGCTGGAAGCGGGAAAATCCACGTGCGCCTCGCCGTCGGTGACGCCATCAGTCGAGCCGTCATCGCCACTGGCCGCGCACACCGTAACACCCAGCACAGAGGCTGATTGGAAGGCATTGTTGAATGACTGCAAGGACTGCGCCGTCCACGAGGATTCCGGCCCACCCCAACTGATGGAGATCACCGAAGGTTTATTTTTTTTATCCGTCGCCGCCTGATTGATGGCATCGAGAAAACCTGCATCGGTATTGGGAGCGAAATAGACGACAATTTTTGCACCGGGCGCCACGGCCCCAGCCACCTCAATATCGAGCATCACCTCTGCGTCCGGGCCGTTGGGGTCACCGGTGGGTTGATTCTGTGCATTGTCAACCGATACCGAAGAAACAGAAGGCGCTGGAGAAATTCCCAGGGAACTGAAGTACGAGTCCAGATCAGACTGCGTGTATCCGCCGCCGAGCTCAATGATGCCGATAGTCTGTCCCTGTCCATTCACCGTTGCGGGGAAATTGTAAAGCTCCGCCACTTGCAGGGGGGTGTAGGAAACCGAGCTGGCCGCTCTCGGATTCACACTGGGCGCAATGCGATAATGAGGCCGCGCCTGGGGCCGGTTGTCGAGTCCGAGCACGTCATGAATGACGTCTTTCAGTTCGATGGGCACCTGAATCGGCCCAGTACACCCCCGATATCCACCCAGGGCATGTTCGTAGTGCGCAAGATCCACCCGGAAAGCCTGGCAGAAGGCGTGAACGGTTCCCGAGAGGGTGAGCGTGCGCGCGCCGAGATTCACATTGGAAGCTTTCAGGCCATGCGCACGCGCAAACTCCTCCACTTTCCTGACATCTTCGGGATCAGCTCCGTAGCGCGTCGTCAATTCATCCAGCGTCAGGCGCTGGCCCCGGGCGGCAAGTTCAGCAAGTGATTCATGACTGCGGCTGGAAGGCCGGTGCCGCAGAACAACAGTTACCGCAATCGATTCGTTGGGGTCGCAGGGGCCTGCGGGGGTTGAATTCGGCATGAGTTTGCGTTCGGTGCCTGGGATGGCGACGTATTGGTTTGATGCCATGGTGGATATCTCCTTTCGGATTGGAATTCAGTCCGTATGGCCCCAGCATATCCCAAAATGATTTCTGCTGCGTTTCCAGTTGCAGGGACTGACGGCATCCGACTCTGCTGGAATCAGGCCGGATTGGAAAAATTGGATGCGCACCGTGCCGCTTCCGACCGTCTGCAACCTTTTGGAATGATACCCTCCGAGCGTTTCGCACAACCGGCAATAAACTTGCCATCATTGTAAGCGGCAGCGCATTGTAGCACGTGGAACGAATGTGTCAATCTGTCTTTAAATGAGTTCTTTGGATTCAAATAAGGTCTTGTCCCTTGATTTTCATTCTTCGAGAGTCTCCTGGGACGATGCGAAAGCCTGTGCAACCCAGCATCCACTACATATTTCATATAATACGTGTATGTTTTAAAATACAGACACATAGAGTTCGTTTCTGAAAAACCCTTGATCTTCCCCTTCTGCCACGCTCATTTTCATGACAAATCTTGAAACCCACCACCAGATATCCTGTTGATTCCAAACACTCATTAGGGTTCGTCGGGAAAATTTTTGTTTTTTTAGCCCCTCCTGGTCCCAAGGATAACTTTTTCCATACAATGTGACCCTGCCGCATCTGTCAACCCTACGCCTTTCCTGTAGTGGAAGTTCCGCATCCCCCCCACCACAAAATCCTCGCCTGATCGGATGAGACAAAAACAAATGCGCCCGACCAATACTAGTCTAGATAACTAGTCTAGCACAGACTCGGGTGCGAGGGAGAGGTGAGCAGGTTTCATTCTTTAAGCCATCAGGCCCTAATTGCGAGGGCTTGAAAGCATCAGAACAAATCCAAGAAGTCCAAGGACCATCAAGAAGACCATCGGAATCCAGCTTGGGAAGTTGGAAAAGGCTCCGGCCAGTGCGCCTCCTGCAAAGCTGCCGAAATATTGCAGCGTCTGAAACGACCCGAGCGCTGTGCCGTATGCGGTCTCGTGCGCATGTTTGCTGACGAGACTGGGCAGAATGGGTTCAAGGCCGGTAAATCCCATGAAGAATAGTGTTCCGGGAATCAGCACCGCGGCAAGGTGTGCCGGGTCAAGACCGATGAATCCGGGTCGGAAGAGCAGCAATCCGCTTGCAGCCAACAGCAGAAAAGCGAGAATTCCGGCAGGTTTGCCCAGGCCGCGATCCGCGCTGCGCGAAAATCCAAACATGGTGAGGCCACTCAGAAAGAGCATGGGCAGCAGGACAATGTAGAAACGAGTCATGCTCAGATGATGCTGGCGGATCAGGATGAGGGGAAGATAGAACCAGAAAGCCGTCATGAAGGCGTTCATGAGAAAGCCGCATGCATCCAGCTTCAGCAAGGGTTTGACGCGCAGCACATCGCGGACAGAAGCCACAGCCTCCGGGCGCGGAGGTGTATCAGGCAGGTTGCGCGCCAGTAACCACACCGTTGCAAAGGCAAGCACCGAGGTGAGCCAGAAAACCGATTCCACCCGAAAGAAACCGGCGATGAGCGGGCCGCCAATCACTCCCAAAGCGAACGCTACACCGATGGGAATGCCGAGAACGGCGTTCGCCGTTGAGCGTTTTTCAAGGGGAACATGGTCAGCCACCGTGGCAAACGCTGCGGCGCTGATGGTTCCCAACCCCTGAATAAAACGTCCGACAATCAGCACGCCGATTCGCATGGAAGCGGGAAACCAGGCCGGGATCGCACAAAGCGCCGAACCCACGCCAAAAATCGTCATGCCGAGCAGCAATACTTTCCGCCGGCCGATGTGGTCGGAAAGCCGTCCCATGGGAATCGCTGTCATGGCGACTGCAATTCCATAGCACCCGAAGGCAATGCCTACCAGAAAACGCGAGTGGGTAAACTCCAGGCCGTAAAGTGTGAAGACCGGAAGCACCAGAAAGAGCCCCAGCATCCGCAGGCCTACGGCGCTGGCCAGGGCAAAGAGCATCCTCTTCTGGGTGCGAGTGAATAAGGTCGAGACTTCAGTTTTGATGAGCGTACTCATGCGTGGCTGAACGATCGAAGGGCTGCATGGGTTCGGGAGGGAAACTCTCAACCCGAGATCAAACGATTGCGGCCAGACCTTTCATTGTATCAAGCGCCCCAGTCGGCGCGCGAGTTTCGGCAGGTTTCGCAGGTGTTAAGCAGGCATGGGCGGAGCGGCATTTCATAGCCAAGCCTGATGCCTGTAGAGGTCACTGGAAAGTGCCTCCGGGCCGTCCCATTTCGATCCTTTTGCCGATCACTCCTCCCTGGACGGCGGTCAACTCAACCCAGGACTAGGTCAGGATGGTAGACGCTGCCTGAAACGTGGCGGGCGATGGCGATGAGGCGGCGATCCGCATTCAAAACTTTGAGGACAGTCATGATGGGAGACCGGCCGGGCCGAAGGCCGCGCTGCGGATTGAACGCCTGCGCGAGCTCGAAAGCATGGCCATGACGAACATCCTTCTCTTCCCGCCCACGCACAACCAGTTCGGGGCAATCGGGCAGGAGGGCTTCGAGGGGAATCAAAGCTTTCAGCAACTGGTCTTCGCGGACAAGCTCCTCAAGTTCCGACAAGGTCAAGGAACGGTCTTCACGGAACTCTGCGACGGCGGTGCGGCGGAGGCTTCCGAGATGAGCCGGACAACCGACGCGCTTGCCGATGTCGTGGGCGAGCGAGCGAACATAGGTGCCGCCGGAGCATTCCACGGCAAAGCGCGCGACTCCATTCACCACATCAAGGCTCAAAAGCTCCAGCGCATAGATTTCCACTTCAACCGGCGCCAGCGAAACTTCCTGATGTTTTCGTGCCAGTTCATAGGCGCGCACTCCGTCCACCCGCTTGGCGGAAAAAGGCGGCGGCACCTGTTGGATTCTTCCGGTGAATTCCAGAAAGGCTTTATCCAGACTTTCCCGCGCCGGATATTCACGGATCGGCTCGGAAGCCGGCTGGCCGGTGGCGTCATAGGTGTCGGTCGCAAAGCCAAACCGGATGGTTCCTTCATAGGCCTTGCGCGATTTCAAATAAAATTGCGCGAAACGGGTGGCCTTGCCCACAGAAAGCGGCAGCACGCCGGTGGCAAACGGATCCAGCGTGCCAAAATGACCCACGCGGCTGATGTTGAGAATGCGGCGCACCTTGGCAACCACATCGTGCGAGGTGAGACCGGCGGGTTTATCAATAACCAGAACTCCAGAAATTTCCTGTTCCATAGCGCGTTGCGGTGCAGACCCGTCGCTTGCTAAAGCACTCGCGCGTTTCCGAAGAGAGTGCGCCTGATTCGCGCGCACGTCTCATCCTGAGCGCCGGCGGAGGGTCACCGTCTTCCGCTCTCCCCATGGAGCGTTGAATGAGGCTGGCAGGCCGCAGAACCCCAACAAGCCTGCGTTATTTTTCATGATCGTGCTGATGAAGGTTGTGAAGAAGTTTTTCCAGGCGAATGCCTTCCTCCGGCCCGTGATCCAGGACAAAAGTCAGTTCTGGAGCGCGACGCAACCGCAAGCGATGAGTCACAGCGTAGCGCACGTAGCCCGCAGCCGAAACCAGCCCCTGAAGGGTCTGCTGCTGAGCGGCTGCGTCGCCCAGTACGCTCACCAATACCCGCGCATGCTGAAGGTCGGCGCTCAATTCCACGCGCGTCACAGTCGTAAAACCAATGCGCGGGTCGCGCAGATCCTCCGCGATCACAATCGCCACTTCTCCCCGGATCTGGTCTGCGAGGCGCTCGATGCGATGTGAAGGCCCTCTCATTGACTTTCAATGAATGCCTCGCGGCACAACCATCAGGAGGATGCGCCGTGCGGCGGGAGAGTTGAACGCTGGAAGTTCCAAGCCGCCACAGGGGGATATGCGGTATGCTTTCCTGTGAGCAGATGCCATCTGCCCTGTACGAACACCCTGGGCCTCAAAAGAACTCCAGCGTGTAGTTCGCCACATCCTGCCCCAGTATTCTTTCGGATTCGGCGAGCACCTGCTGGAGGGAAGACTCTAATAACGGCTGACTGTTTGAGACTGAGACCACGCCCAATTGGGCTCGCTGCCACGTCTCCTGATGATCCAGCTCAGCCACAGCCACGTTGAATCGCACACGAAGCCGATCGAGCAGCTTCTGAATAACAGCTCTTTTTTCCTTGAGAGAGTGAACGTACGGAAGCTGGATTTCGAGTGTCAGCAGCCCTATTGGCATGTGGCAACCTGCAATAGCGAACGAGCCGCGTGAATCAGGCGATGACTTCTTCTGTGACCTTTTCCGTCACGTAAGCCTCAATCACATCGCCCACTTTAACGTCATTAAAGTTTTCGAGTGCAATGCCGCATTCCATGCCCGACCGCACCTCAGCCACATCCTCCTTGAAGCGGCGCAGGGAGCGAATGCGTCCCTCGTACACCACCACATTATCGCGCAGCAGACGCACCCTGGCATCGCGGGTCAGCCTGCCATCCTGAACATAACAACCCGCCACCGTGCCCACCTTGGAGATGCGGAAGGTTTCGCGGACCTCCACATGGCCAAGTGAGGTCTCCTTGAATTTCGCCGCCAGCAACCCGGCCTTGGCTTTGCGGATCTCATCCACCAACTCGTAAATGATGGTATGAAGTCGAATATCCACCTTTTCCAGGGCGGCCAGTTCCGCAGCTTTGCGTTCAGGCCGCACATTGAAGCCGATAATCACCGCATTGGATGCCGCGGCCAGAAGGACATTGGTTTCCGTAATCGCACCCACACCCGCATCAATGACATTCACCTTCACTTTTTCATCGCTGAGCTTGGTGAGTGTCTCCGTCAGCACCTCCACCGAACCTTGGACGTCCGCCTTCAGAATCAGGGAAAGTTCTTTCACATCACCGGCGGCGATCTTCTGGTGCAACTGGTCAAGAGTCAACCGCGCGGTTTTGGCCAGCGCCGCCTCGCGAGCCTTGGCCTGGCGATGCATGGCAATTTGCCTGGCCTTGGCCGTGTCCTCGATCACCTGGAGTTTGTCGCCCGCCTGCGGAACATCTTCCAGCCCCAAAACTTCCACCGGCGTCGCCGGAGGAGCTTCCAGGCAAGGCTGGCCGCGGTCATCCAGCATGGCGCGAACTCGGCCATAAATGGCGCCGACAATAAAAGTATCACCGGCGCGTAACGTTCCGTTTTCAACCAGCACGGTGGCCACCGGACCGCGACCGCGATCAAGTTTGGCTTCGAGGACAGTGCCTGAAGCCGGGCGGTTGGGATTGGCTTTGATCCCCTGAAGATCGGCCACGAGCAGAATCATTTCGAGCAGCAGGTCCAGATTCTTTTTCTGCTTGGCAGAGACTTCCACCGTCACCGTGTCCCCGCCCCATTCTTCTGGCATCAAATTCAAATCCGCAAGCTGCTTCTTTACCCGCTCGGGGTTCGCATCGGGCTTGTCAATTTTGTTGATGGCGACGATGATGGGCACTTTCGCCGCGCGGGCATGGTTGATGGCCTCCACGGTTTGCGGCATGACGCCATCGTCCGCTGCCACCACGAGCACCACAATATCCGTCACCTTGGCGCCGCGCGCGCGCATCAGGGTGAAAGCTTCGTGGCCGGGCGTATCCAGAAACACCACTTTGCGCCCGCTCACGTCCACATGGTAGGCACCAATGTGCTGGGTGATCCCTCCGGCTTCGCGCGCCGTGACATTGGTTTCGCGGATCGCGTCAAGCAGCGAGGTTTTGCCATGATCGACGTGGCCCATGACCGTGACCACCGGCGGCCGCGGCCGGAGGTCCTCGGGCTTGTCCGCCTCTTCAACTTCCTGCACCACCTCTTCCTCAAAGCTGATCACGGAAGCTTCCGCGCCAAAGTCGTGGGCAATTTCCTGCGCAGTCTGGCTATCGAGTGTCTGATTGATGGTTGAGAAGATGCCTTTTTCCAGCAGGCGCTTGATGACATCCTTGGCACGGACTTCGAGCTTCTCGGAGAGTTCCTTTACAGAAATGCCTTCCGTAATAACGATCTTTCGCGTAATGGGAGTCGGCTCGGGAAGGGCCGGCTTCGGCAGAACAGCCGGCTGCGTCGACCGCGCTGCCACAGCCGGATGGCCGGGCGATGCCGCAGGCCTGGGCTGCGGGCGTACGGCCCGTTCGCCCTCTGCCACCCTCGCCCCAACCCCTGCGGCTGCCGGGCGCGACGCCGTGGGATGCATGGGCCGGTGCTCCCCGGGGCGGCGAGTCATCAAGGGCCGTTGCGTCACAGGACGAGTGCTGGTCACACCTGGATATATCGGCTGATTGGAGGCCGGACTTTTCTTCGCAGCAGGCCGGGCTGGTTTCACCGCTGCGGGGCTGGCCGAAGCCGCCGCTTTCGCCGCAGCTTCCGAGGGAGCCGATGTGCCTGCCACTTTTACCGGCGTTGCGGCGCTGGGCGCGGCCGGGCGACTGGAAACAACAGGACGGATTCCTGCCGGGGCGCCGGGGGGCGGTGCAACCGCAGGCCGCGGCGTCGGGCTGGCGGCAGCCGCAGGCTTGCTAACCTTCTCTGCAATGGTTGGCGCAGGTTTCGGTGGAACGGCCACAGGCTTGGGCGGCAGCACCGCTTTCCGCGCATCCGCCTTGATTTGCGCAATCGTGCGGCTGAGAGGCGCAGCCTCGTGGTGATGCACGACGGGTTTGGGGGCCTGGGTTTTTAAAGCGGCCTCTGCGCCGCTTGCCGCACTGGGTGAGGACTTTTCCGCGCCAGGCGTTTGCTCCGGCGCATGTTCCCGCTCGGCGAGCTGCTGGAAATGCTCACGAACCTTATCGGCAACGTCGCCCTCAATGGCGCTCGAGTGTGATTTCTTGTCGGTATAACCCAGTTCGTGCAGATAATCCAGCACGGACTTGCTCTTCACTTCAAGCTCGCGTGCCAGGTCGTTGATGCGAATCTTACCGCTCACTCAGTTTTATCTCCTGCTGTGGGAGCATCCTCGCCAGGCAAGGAGGCCGTCTCTGTGCTTTCAGCGGGCACAGCGCTTTGAACCGTGCCAGTCTCTGTAGCCGCTTCGCTCCCTGATGCGGTACTTTCACCCGCCTCCTCAGCCGAGCGGGCCTCCGCCTGAGCTTCAGGCACCTCTTCGCCGTCAGTTCCTTCTGAGGAGAAGGCCTGTTCCGTAACGGGCAGCTCCGCGTCAACGGGCGTTTCGGCCTCCGAGATTTGCCCGCCCGCTTCAAAATATTCCGTCACCACCCGGCGAATCCTCTCCACGGTCTTGTCGCCAATGCCGGGAATCTGCGTCAAATCGTCGGGCGTCATCTGGGCAAGCTGTTCCACTGTCTCGATGCCATGCTCCCGGAGCCGCTCGAGCGTCTTGTCACCCAGGCCCGTCAGTTCAGTAATGGCTGCGCCGCGACGGGCCATCTCAGCCATCTGCGATTCAATTTCCTGGCGCTTCTCTTCCTCGCTCTTGATATCCACATGCCAGCCCAGAAGCTTGGCGGCCAGGCGCACATTCTGTCCTTTCTTGCCGATGGCCAGCGACAGTTGCGAATCCTCCACGATCACTTCCAGATGCTTTGCTTCAGGGTCCACGATCGAGACGTGGCTGATTTTGGCCGGGCTCAGGGCATTGGCGGCAAAAGTGATGGGATCCTCGTTATATTCGATGATGTCAATCTTTTCGCCGCGCAATTCGCGGATGATGGATTGCACCCGCATGCCTTTCATTCCGACGCAGGCGCCCACGCAATCCACGTCCGGGTCTTTGGAATAAACCGCCACCTTGGTACGTTCCCCGGCTTCACGGGCAATGGCCTTGATCACCACGGTTCCGTCGTAAATTTCCGGCACTTCCATTTCGAACAGACGCTGCACCAGCATGGCATCCGCACGGGAAACGACCACCTGCGGGCCCCGCGCGGCTCGATCCACTGCCGTGATGACGGCACGAAGGCGGTCACCGACCTGATAGGTCTCCAGGCGCGACTGCTCGCGCCGCGGCATGCGGCCCTCGGTGCGCCCCAGGTCCACAATCACGTCGGAACCTTCCAGTTGTTTCACGACGCAATTCACCAGTTCCCCGATCCGTTGGTTGTACTCGGCAAAGATTGTATCGCGCTCGGCTTCGCGGACTTTCTGGAAGATCACTTGTTTGGCGGTCTGCGCAGCGATGCGGCCCAGCACGTCTGTGGCCTTTGGAATGCGGACTTCGCTCTCCAGGCTCGCATCCGGATCGTATCGCCGCGCCTCCTCGAGCGAAAGCTGATGGTCTTCATCCTCCACGTGTTCAACAACCTTTTTGACCGCATAAACTTCTACCGCGCCCGTTTCCTTATTAAAGTGCGACTCCAACTCTTCGCTGGTCTTGTAATACTTGCGCGTTGCCACCAGGATGGCATCCTCGACCGCCGAAATGATGACTTGCGGATCGATGCCTTTCTCCCGGCTCAACTGATCAATGGTTTGATAGAGCAAACTTGTTGTCACGATCGTACCCTCGAAGAAACATGCGCTTCGGGAATTCAGGAACCTTCACAGGAGATCCGTTCTTCCTACCCCTCCAGCACCAATCGGGCTCGGACGATATTGGCGAAATCCATTTCGCGGATTTGCCCTTCGCCCACGTCCAGCCGAACCTGGCCGTCTCGGTAACCGGCTAACCGCCCCTCAAGCACCTTCTGCCCGGCCACGGGTTCTCGCAGCACCAGACGAGCGCGGCGGCCCGTGAAATATTCATAGTCACGCGCTTTCACCAGTTCGCGTTCCAGGCCCGGCGATGAAACCTCCAGCGTATATGGACCCGGAAAAGGGTCTTCCACATCCAGCATAGCGCTTAACTGCTCGCTGACCATCTGACAATCCTTGTGGGAGACTCCCTGCGCCTTGTCGATATAAACTCTCAACAGTTGATTCGTCCGGCCTCCCTTTAATTCCACATCGACGAGTGTCAGACCTTCTGAAGCGACAATACGCTCGGCCATGTTCCTGATCTTTTCCAAATCGACCGTCATTTTAGAACTTATCTCTTCGCGCAGGCTGGATAAGCGAGGTCGGCACTTCCCAGGAATACTTCAGCCCACAATAAAAAAGTGGGCTTTCGCCCACTTCAACCCTTCATGAACGAGTATAACGCCGCCCTTGATCAAAAGCAAGGCAACAAAGAGCGAGCAGCCCTCGGAGAGTTTTGGATGATGTAAAGTTCCCGCAACAAAATAAAAAGGGGACGCATCTCATGCGTCCCCTTTTTCGGCTGGGGTCATAGGATCGGCTCGTCAGCCCATCCTAAAAGAAAAATGCTAAAAATTCTGCTTCAGGAGCTTCACGGCGATTTGTATTGCCATCAGCCGCCCACGTGCCTCTCACGTCGCGTGGAGCACCCCCAGTTGAGCATTCACCATAGCTTTTCGGGCGGTAACTTTGGTGCCTCTTCCCACGCCTTTCAAGGAAGCGTACGGAAGGCTTCCGAGCTTTCTGAGAAAAACTCCTGACCCGCCGCTATGCCAGTCCTCTCTGGCCGAAGCCAGAGCGGTGGGAAGGGGGATTGAACCAAGGTCCAGCACCGCAACGGGCCAGGCTCTCATGGCTCTTCAACTTCCGTACGTTCACCCCCCTAAAATGCAAAGCCAATGCCAAAGAGCCGCGGTGTGCGCCATGATCTTTCACGGACTCTCTTTTCAGTCAGCTAGGAGGATATTGCATCAAACTTCTAACACCTGAGAAGAAAACGGCCAGACAGCATTTCTTACACAACGCCACGCGCATTTACACAGCGGATGGATTTTGAGAAGCTGGAGAGGGGGCACAGTGGCTCGCTGAAAGGCCAAATGCATTGCGGTGGCGGTTGGGGGGCGCTCTGTGGTTTTCCCCTCATCTTGTCAAGGAGTGCACCCATTATGACTCAGCGTCATATTCGCCTCTATACACGAGATTGGTGCGAGGATTCTCAGGCGGCAAAGGAATTTCTCGCCAAGCGGCAGATTCTTTTTCAGGAAATCGATATTGAAGAGAATCCGGAGGCCGCGGAATTCGTCAAGAGCGTCAATGAAGGTAAAGAACGTACACCAACCGTCGAGGTGGACGGCAGGATCTTCCACGCATCGCCGTTTAACGCCGAAAAGTTCGCCCGTGACTTGGGCATTGAGCCGTAGGTCGATTTGAACCTTGCCTGTCGAGCTTCTGGCAACCTGGTCTGGGCATAGTAAACCTTCCGTTGGCCGGATGGCATCTTAGATAAGCGAAAGCGTGTGGAAGCAGAAAACCTGCCCGTAATAAAATGAAAGTAGTGGGGCGTGATTTCAGGATTAGTCAGCCCTCAGACGGAATTTGACTCACCAGATGCGCCGTTTGCCCGTCTAAGCGAATTGGGATTGAAAGGCCGCCGAAGAGAAGGGACACAGCGCAAGGTGTCTTGCAAGGATATCCACCGCTCTGATCAGAAACACCCGATTTTCATGTTGGGCGGCAGAGGCCTTTACCAGGGTTAGAGTTAGCCCATAGGCGAGCAACGCCCGGGGCAAACGCGCCTGACGAACACGAGGAGGAAAAAGTTTTATGCGACGGATCAACAGAAAATTCCTGCGAGAGAATTTGCTAGGCCTGAGCTTGACCTGCATCGGCATACTCTTACTGGCTCTTTCGGTGACCCTTCATTACGATCATCGCTCCAGCAACTTTGTACTTGCCAACGGAGACGGCTTGGACGGGGCGGATATCCAGGCCCTCGCCAATATGAACAAGGCCTACGAACGCATTGTAAACACGATCAAGCCGGCCATTGTCAGTATCCAATCGGAACACATTATCCAGGTACAACAATCGCCTTTCATGATGGACCCCTTCTTTCGTCAATTCTTTGGCAACCTTTTTCCCAACATTCCGCGAGAGCAGCGCGAGCGCGCGCTGGGCAGCGGCGTGATTGTTTCTTCCGACGGATATATCCTGACCAATAATCACGTCATTCGACATGCCAAAGATATTCAGGTGACCCTGCTTGACAAGCGTGTTTTCAAAGGTAAAGTCGTGGGTGCCGATCCCCAAAGCGACCTGGCCGTGGTGAAAATCAACGCCTCCAATCTGCCGGTCGCGCCGCTCGGCGACTCTTCCACTTTACACGTCGGCGATTCCGTAGTGGCCTTTGGAAATCCGTTTGGACTGGACTTCACGGTGACCAAGGGAATCGTCAGCGCTCTGGGTCGCAGTGTGGGCATCGAAGGACCTCAGGGATATGAGAATTTCATCCAGACGGATGCCGCGATTAATCCGGGAAATTCCGGAGGAGCCCTGGTGAACGTGCGTGGGCAGGTGATCGGTATTAATACCGCGATCCTCAGTTCCAACTCCGGGCCAGGCGGCGAAGGTGGGTTCATTGGAATCGGTTTCGCCATTCCCTCCAACACCGCCAAGCACGTGATGAATGACCTCATCCAACACGGTAAGGTAGCGCGCGGCTTTATGGGTGTTGGCATTCAGCCACTCGATCAGGGTCTTGCCAAGCAGTTCGACGTTCCAGACCTCAACGGGGCCCTGGTCAGGGACGTTGAACCGGGGTCCCCCGCGGCCAAGGCTGGATTGAAGCCAGGCGACGTCATCCGGAAACTGAACGGTCGGGTGGTTACGTCTCCGGATGATTTGCGGTACATGGTCGGAGAAAGCAATCCCGGTACTGAGGTGACGCTCGAAATCCTGCGTGATGGCAAGCCGATGACTGTTCGAATGCGCCTGGGCGAGTTACAAGCCAATGCGAGCGAAGGTCAGGGCGGCTCGAATGTGGGTCAGGCGCCACAGCAGAGCGCGCTTCAGGGCATCTCGGTTCAGAACCTGACGCCCGATATCCGCGACCAACTTAATCTTCCTGAAGGCGCGCGTGGCGTGATCATCACAAACGTTGATCCCAACAGTCCGGCGGGCATGGCGGGTCTCTCACGAGGCGATGTTATCGAGAGCATCAACCGGCATCCGGTGAACAACGTCTCGGATTTCAACCGCCTGGCATCCGAGGCTAAAGGGCAAACTCTGCTCCGTGTGATTCATCAGGGATATCCGATGTTTGTGGTTATCTCGCCCGGGGGTGGAGACGAAGGGGAGTAAAGTCACTGAAGGAGGGGCGCAATACCATGTGCCCCTCCTTCTCGAATCTGTAATTTGAAATTTGACTTTGGCCGCGACTGAAAGGCCGCGCGGTAATCGCCGTGTCCTTTGTGGTGAAAGAATGTTTACCGCGATGAGGGTGATGTAATCCTCGCCGGGTAATGGTTTTGTTCGATGCGTTCTGCGGCATAAGGCGCGGCCATCACAAACAGGAACACCATCAGCACGGGCGAAGTGCCAAAATTGAATTCGAAGAATCCTTCCGCAACAAATGCCAGCCATCCCGCCAGAGCAGCATGAGCTACCCATTGTGAGGTAGCCAACCGGTGGCAAAGCCGGAGAATGCCCCACGCAAGTGCGATCATAAACCACAACCACGCCGCAAGGCACGGCAAGCCTCGTTCCGCGCCAAGCTGAATATAGTCATTGTGGAGATGCGCATGATAGCCCACAATCGGCGATTTTCCGGGCGGTAGATAAAGATCGTAGACTTCCGGAATGTTTTCAGGGCCTACACCCACCAGTGGATGCCGTTCAATCATCTTCCAGCCCGCGTGCCACATTTCGAACCGCACCGCAAGTGATGCATCGCGCGAAGGATGCAACACAGACTCCTCACGCTGGCGCAGGAGTCGTGGCCCGGCGATCAGCGTCATGCCAACCACGATGGGCAAAGTCCACAACCATCGCGCCCTCCATCGCGCCACAAGATAAACGACTCCTACAAAGCATCCCAGCCATACGCCGCGCGTGAAATTCAAGAGGATCGAGAGAGCAATCACCGCGATCACTATCCACCAGATTTTTGCCGGTCGAGGATTCACTGTGTTGCCTTGATTTCTGTGTGGCGGGAGACTCGCCACCGAACCTAAGCCTGGTTTCCATTTCATGGAGAGCAGCAGGAACGCCAGAAGCGCGCAGAACATCAGCATCTGCTGCCCGCCAAAGTTCATCCAGTGGCCCATGAAGCCTCGGATGCGAGTGACCGTCATATACAGGTACATTCGATGGGGATGTTCCACGCGTACGCGCTCATATTGCTCTACGAACTGCACCATGCCCACGACACCTGCAACTGCGGCTTCGACAAACATCACCTTCAATAGGAATTTCAGATGACGTATGCTCACCACCAGATTCACCGTGAGCAGCAGAATCAGAAAGAGCGCCAGCTTACGCACTGCGAATCCGCCCACAGCCTTGTTCTCAGCCCAAAAGATGGAAAGCACTGTAAGGAAGCAGAACAGAGCAAGCGGCAGCTTGACAGGCGGAAAAGCGATCTTCGGCTTGGAATGGGCTCGAAGAAGACAGAGGAAGTAAAGCAGTGTGGCCAGGGCCAGGAAAAATTGGGCTGCCGCTATTGATAACAAGAAAGTGAGCACTGAGGCGCTGAAAAAAAGGGAAGCCCATTGCGCAAACGGATCGGGTGGGAGCGCCGCGCGTGCTGATGAAAAGTGAGTTTGAAATGGCTTCACTTCAGAAGGCTAGACCAAGCTTCCGACAAGATGCTGAAAAACAATCCAGGACGCCGTCGTTCTAAATAAGGCAAGGGATCCTGACAGCAGTGACGAATGACGGGCAAATGCAATCGGAACCTTGGATGAATTTTTGTTCATCACGGATCACCCGTCACTTGATCAGTGTTTTTCGGCCCCCCCCAGGAATGACAGACTGTGTGGTTTTCAGCAGCCTGCTAAGTTCTGTCAGCATTATACTTTGACTTCTGCAAAGGCTTTATCGAGCATCTGAATGGCCTCGTCCACATCGGCTTTGCTCACATTCAGCGCCGGAGCGATGCGGAGGACATTGCTATAAAGACCTCCCTTGCCGACAAGCAGGCCATGCTCTTTCGCGCGCTCCATCACCTGGTTGGTCTCCTGGGGCGCTGGCTCTTTCGTCGTGCGATCTTTCACCAGTTCGACGCCTTGCATTAATCCTTTGCCGCGCACGTCACCGATGAGTGGATGTTTTTCCTTCAATTCTTCGAGCCTTGAGCGGAAGTGATTTCCCACTTCATGGGCGTTATCAAGCAGTTTCTCCTCTTCAATCACTTCAATCGTCGCGCGCGCCGCGACCGAGGTAACCGGATTGCCGCCAAACGTTGAGATCGTCATCCCCTGAAAGGCATCGGCAATTTCCGGAGTGGCCACGGTGGCACCAACCGGCACCCCGTTGCCCATACCCTTAGCCGTGGTGAGGATGTCTGGCTCCACTTCCCAGTGCTCAATGCCAAACCATTTTTTCCCCGTGCGCCCAAAGCCAGTCTGCACCTCATCAGAGATAAAAAGCCCGCCGTACTTCTTGATGATGTTGAAGACAATCTTGAAGTACTCTTTCGGCGGGGTAATGAACCCGCCGACCCCTTGAATGGGCTCGGCGAGAAAAGCCGCGATGTGACCCGACGTGGTGGTGCGGATCACGTCTTCAACGTCATTGGCGCAGGCCACCCCGCAACCGGGGTAACTCAATCCCAGCGGGCAGCGATAGCAATAAGGGCTGAGAGCATGTGTCACTCCCACGCTGATCACCCCGGCGCGACGCCAGGGAGCCTGCGCGGTAAGCGACTTTGCCAGCAACGAATGGCCGCTGTAACCGTGCCGCAGCGCCACCACTTCAAAGCTTCCGGTCGCCATGCGCGCCAGTAACACCGCCGCCTCGTTTGCTTCTGTGCCGCTGTTGGTGAAGAAACTCTTCTGAAGCCGCCCCGGAGTGATCTGGGCCAGCTTCTCAGCCAGGGCGACAATCTGCTCGTTGGGATAAACGGTGGAAGTGTGCTGAAGGCGGTCTATCTGAGCTTTGATCCTGCTCGTGACCTTCGGATTTGCATGACCAACGCTGATAGTGAGAATGCCACCAAAAAAATCGAGATACCGCCGGCCTTCAATATCCCAAAGGTATTTCCCTTCGCCCCGATCCGCTATCAACGGCTCGGCATAATAGTTGACCACACAGGGGAAGATGTAATCCTTGTGCTTCTGCATCACCTCGCTGCGTTTCATAAGATCCTCGTGAATAAAGATTCAGAATGGCCTTCGCTGATGAACTATCGCAAGCGTAATGCCCCATGCTAGGGGGTGCTGAAGGCCTGTGTCAAGCAAGCGCATCTGTTATTCTGGTTCTTGATCTCGTCGCGCTTTTTCACGGGGCGACGCTAAGCGAAATCAAAGAGTCATGAACTTATTCCTGCTCGGGGCCGGCATGGGCATTGTCGGGGGATTGATGCCCAGCCCGCTCCACCTTATCGCGATCACTCAGGCGGCGCTTCATCGTTGGCGCCATGCGATCCTGATCCTGGTAGGCCCGCCCGTTGCAATCGATGGCGCGCTACTGATGGTCACCTTGTTCTTCTTTCGCTACGTTCCGCACAATATCGCTCATGCAGTGGCCTACGTGGGCGGAGCGAGCCTGCTTCTTTTTGCCGGATATTCACTCTACGAGATTCGGCGAAAAACCCGCGAAGAACTCGAGAAATCGGAAAGCCTCACCTACGCCGGCATCATCGCTGCCTCACTGACGGAACTCACCGCGCCCGGAACCTGGATTTACTGGCTCACCATCGCCGGGCCGATCCTTGCGCAAGGTCGCATTATAGGCTATTGGCGTGTGGCACCGTTTTTTATTGGCGGGTTGGTGGGATACTACGGCGCAGCCATCTTTTCCGTCTGGCTGCTTTACTGGGGCGCCAATCTCCATAAAAAGTTCAAGCAGCGGCTCGTGCTGGTTGCTAACCTGTTGCTCGTCGTGCTGGGGGTCGCTTATCTCGTCAATGCCGCCTATCTGGGGAAATAAAAGAGCACATAAGCCCCCTGTGGACGCCGTTCGACCCCTTGCGCGTTACGTTCCAGGATGCGAGTCGGAGCCTAAACCTTCAGGCCATAAGGGATCATAGGGAGAGAGAACAATGGTATGCCGGTTGCATCCAGAATGGCATTACGAATAGCGGGAGCGACGCACATAATGGGCGCTTCACCAGCGCCGGCCGCCGGTTGATCCTTGCGGTCAACCAGCACCACTTCAATCCGGGGCATATCACTGAAGCGCGGCACGCGGTAGCGAGAGAATCGATTATTCAGGATGCGGCCATTTTCAAATTCAATCGCTTCAAACAAAGCTCCGCCCAGGCCCATCATTGTGGCACCCTGAATCTGGTTTTCCAGGCCCCTGGGATTGACAATAGCCCCACAATCAAATGCGGTGACAAGGCGAACCACCTTCACCGTTCCACTCAACCGATCCGCCTGAACTTCAGCGCACGTTGCGACGTAACCTCCCTTTTCCGTTCCGCAGGCCAAGCCAAAGCCCCGGCCTGGAGAGCGCTTTCGGTCGCTCCATCCAAAGTTCCTGGCGCTCGCTTCGAGAACGGCAAGCAGCCGTTGGTTTTCCAGATTCCGGTGCCGGAATTCCAGAGGATCCAAGCCAACAAGCCGCGCCAGATCATCCATATGAGATTCGCGAGCAAAATGGTTGGCCGTGGCGGCAAGGCAGCGATAGGAGCCCTGCCGCAGCGGGGCCTGGCAGGGATGAAATTCGACGCGCTCGGTTGAGACTTGATACGGAGTTCGAATCCCTGCCGCGCCCGAGTTGTAATTGTGGAACTCCCAGGCAGTGAACTTGCCGTCTTTTCGCACGCCGCTGCGGATTTCAATGACCCCCGCCGGACGGAAATAGGCCCAGGTGAATTCTTCTTCGCGCGTCCAGACCAGCTTCACCGGGCGCCCAGCCGCGCGCGCCAACCGCGCCGCCTCGACCGCGGCCTCGCCGGTGTGTTTCCCTCCAAACGCCCCGCCTGTATCCGGCACGATAACGCGGACGCTTTCCCTGGGGAGGGCCAGCGCCTCCGCCACCTCATCGCGAACGGCAAAGGGCCGCTGCGTTCCCGTCCACACAGTCATCTTGCCGTTTTCCCATTCGGCCACCGCCGCGCGGGTTTCAAGCGGGGCGTGGGCAATGTAGGCTACGGTATAAGTTTGCTCAAGTCGATGGTCGGCGGCATCCAGGCTGGCCTGAATGGATTGCAAGGTGCGTTCGAAACGGTCGTCGTGGCCTGATTCCTTTGCGGCATTCTCCTTGAGGTAACGGAACAGGTCACGGCTGGAAATCTGAGGGATGGTCTTCCATTGCGCACGAACTTTCTGAAGAGCGCGTATTGCGGCTTGCTCGGTTGGAGCTGCAACCGAGACGAAATCGTTGCCAGCAATCACCGTAACCCCCGGCTCGGCCTGCGCGTCACGGACATCGACAAAGCTGAATTCCGCGCCGAATGAAGGCGGCCGCAGAATCTTCGCGTAGAGCATCCCTGGCCGTTTGATGTCGGGACTGAAGCGGTGCGCACCGGTTACAAACTCAACGCCATTGATCTTTGGAACAGATTTCCCTGCAATCGTCCACCGGCTGGGAGGAGTCAAGGGGTCCGCTTCAACGATCGCTTTTGCCAACTCCTGCCCACGGGCTAAATCGCCATATTTGACGCTGCGTCCGGTTGCAGGATCTCGAACCTCACCGTTCACGGCTTCAAGCGCCTTAGAATTTACACCCCATTGTTTCGCGGCCAGCGCGATCAGCATATCGCGTGCAACAGAGGCCACTCTGCGAAGCTGAAGTCCCATGGTCGGCGTGGTGCGACTGCCGAACGTGCCGAGGTCAAACGGCGTCAGTTCGGTATCCGCCATGACCAGGTGAATGGAATCCAAGGCAGCATGCAGTTCCTCAGCCACGGCCTGGCTGAGAGAAGTGCGGATGTTCTGGCCCATCTCGGCCTTGCCGGTATAAACGGTGACGGTGCCATTTTCGGCAATGTGCAGCCAGGCGCCCAGATTCTGTGGCAGAGGCTCCCGCCATGCGCCGCGGCGCTGCCCCGGCTGCGACTGAGCAAAGATTTCTCCTGGCCTCAGCGCTAGAAAAACAGCAATGCCCCCGCCGAGGCGCTCGAAAAATTGTCGCCGATTAATTCCGAGGCGGCTGAGTGGGATCAAGGGGTAGATGGGCGGGTTTGCGAGTTCATAGCGCTCAGGTTCGATCGTCAACGAATCCTCAGCCTTATGAGTCATGAGCCGAACTCCTCATGATTTCCACGACGCGGTGAATGGCAGCCACAATTCGGGGATACGTCCCGCAGCGGCAGATGTTGCCTTGCATAAATTGCACGATCTCGTCGTCAGAGGGATCTGGATTTGAGTTCAAAAGCGCCAGAGCCGTCAGAATCATGGCCGGCGTACAATAGCCGCACTGAAAAGCCTGCTCTTCAAGAAAAGCCTGCTGGACAGGATGAAGGCGGCCATTCGAAGCGACGCCCTCGATAGTGGTGATCTTCTTGCCGGCCACGGATGTTGCGGGCGTAAGGCATGACCGGACAGGGGAACCTTCAATCAGAACCGTGCAGGCAGCACATTGCCCTTCCCCACAACCGTACTTCGTCCCCGTCAAGTCCAGTTGATCGCGAAGGGCGCTAAGCAGCGTGGTGTCAGACTCAGCCTGGATAACGCGCCGGTTCCCGTTGACATTAAGTTCGATCTCGTTTGCCATCGTGAGGCTCGACTTCAAAGATCAGAGAAAAGCCCTCGCTACAAGCTCCTGACGCGACTCGTCTGGCCGGGGTTACACTCATTTCAGAGTTCCCATGCTCCACTCAATGCCGTTCAGCATCATTTTCTGAAACCACTCGGAGTGCCAAGTGGAATCCTCGTGTCCGAGAGCGCAATAAAACACGCGGCCTTTACCGTCGTGGCGAGTCCAGGCCAGCGGCCAGCTATAGAATCGGCGTCGCACGCGCGGGTTGTGAATATTGACCGAAGATGGATCCAGTTTTAACAGTACGTGCGAAGTCTTATACTGAAAATCGCTGATCTGGTAGATTTCGTCATAGACCTGGAAGGACTTGCCCAGGAATCCGACAATAGGGCTGTTTTGGTCCATTACATCCACCGTCACCTTTTGATGCCAGGGATGATCATTAAAGTAACCGCCAATCAATTCAAGATAATCGGGCCACATGTAGAAAGTGTCCGTCGCGCTGTGGACGCCCACAAAGCCGTGTCCCGAGCGAACGAAGTGAATAAAAGCCGTCTTTTCTGCATCGCTCATCGGCAGTTCACCCGTGGTGTAGAACATAATGGCGTCATAGTGCTTCAGATTCTCCGGCGTAAATACAGAGACATCCTGCGAAGTGGTCGTATCCCACGCGCCGGACTTCTCCCCGATCTGGGTAATCACCTGGACGGCGGTGGGAATGCTGGCGTGCCTGAAGCCTGCCGAGAGCGTAAAGAAAAGCAGGTGCGCTTTCTTGTTGTGCGAGCGCGCCATCATTCTTTGTGGAACGAGCATGAAGACTGCAACCACGAGCGCAGCGACAATCACAACTCCACGAGCAACTTTGAATTTCCGCATGAGGGCTCCTTATTTGCTATTCCTTGAATTCGATATCTGAAAGATCGGCGAAATGCTCAAATAGCTTATGGTTCATTCCTGAACTTTCTTCATGATCTGTGGGGTGAAGGCAATCAACCGAAAATTTTTTCGTACAAAAATCTATGAACAGCCAATCGACTGCAAACATTATGCTTACTGTCATTGAGAGCGGAGTGCCCTTTTGTAAAACCCGCCCTTGGCTGGTGTCACCTGGCTGGAAAGTTTTGGACGCCTGCCCTGAAGAGGGCTCAAGCTTTTAGCTGATGTCATCCCGCGCTTACGCCTTGCCCGCCTTGCGAGCGGTGGGCTGGGCAGCCAGCGCCTTGCCAATTTCCCGGCAGAAAGCTGGCAAATCGGTGGGCATGCGCGAGGTGATAATATTACCATCCACGGCAACCTCGCTATCCACATAGTTTGCGCCTGCGTGGATGAGATCATCCTTGATAGCCTTGAAGCAAGTAGCCTTGCGCCCGCGCACGATATCGGCGGATGCCAAGACCCAACCCGCATGGCAGATCGCCGCCACCACCTTTTGGGAATCGTGCATTTCACGGACGAATTTCAGCACGCGTGGATCCTGGCGCAGCGTATCCGGCGCCCAGCCTCCGGGAATGACGACGGCATCATAGTCACTTGCATGCACGTCCCCGATTGACCGGTCGGCTACCACCGGATAGCCTTTTTTGCTGTTATAAGTTTTTCCGGCCTCGGCTCCAATGGCTTCCGTCTCCGCGCCATCTTCACGAAAGCGCAGCAGCGGATACCAGACTTCCATTTCCTGATACTGATCTGCAACGAGAACCGCAATCCTTTTTCCACGAAGATCCATAACGAACCTCCCCGAGCGTATTGCCACCGTCTAGTGTAATCAGTTGGATAAACGTTTACAATCGATTTCCGCGCTCTCTATTCAGCTTCCCACCACATAGAAAAAATGACGGCGGAATGTCCTGTGGCTGCATAATACGACACAAGGGATTTCCCACGCCCCAGGTGACCTCTGCTCGCAACGAAATGACGATACAAATGGGTTTCAAAATGGTTTCCCACATGAGCCCGAATCGGGCGACGTTCTAAATCAGCCAAGCTTCTCGTCTTTCAAGTACTACCAGCGGGAATCCAAGTAGCGCGGGTAATCTATTTTCTTATCAGTTATAATGGTCGTTATTATAAGCTTGCAACGAGAGCGGATCACACTGCATTTGGATAAGGAGGTTTCGTGACCGTCGATGAGGAGTTAAGCAAGCTGGAAGACAATCTTCGCCGCCTGAAAATTGAGTATGAGACTTACTTTAATGGTGGTTCGCCTCGCCCGCCTCATGACCTTGTTTTCCGTGTGGAAAAGACGATCAAGCACTATAGCGCCGGAACGGTGGAGATGAGTTTCCGCCAGCGGTTTCGCTTCAATCAGCTTACGCAGAGCTATGCAGTCCATAATGATCTCTGGCGTAAGAAATTGAAGATGAAGGAAGAGGGAGTCTTACCCTTGGCCCAACGCCCACATGGATCAGGATCGGCGCCGGAAAGTTTCAGCGTATCATGGTCTGATCCTGATCTGGAAAAAGAGAAAGTCGAGAGGCTCCTTCACGCGGTGATCCGCGCCAAATCTGAAACTGGTGAATCCATTGAGAATCTTGATCCCCAGCTCTTTCGCGACTTCATCCGCGAAAAGACCCGCCAGCTTAAACAATCCCTTCAGTGTGATTGCATTCAGTTTTCCGTCACCGTAGAGGATGGCCGCGTGAAGCTACGAGCCGCCACCGCATCGTAAAGAGTGACGCCGCCTACTGTATCCCACAAATTCGTCCCCGTGTTATTCCACGCCTTACGCTCGCAAGCGGAGCAGGGCCCGCTCTGCCCTCGAGAGAGTGGAGGAGTAAGTCACCGAAAAAAGTGTGACACAAATATGCATCTGTAATGACCATGGTCGTGCGAAACCATCTTTCCAAAAGCCGCTTTTGTTTCGCTTTTCTGTTTTTTCGAGATATAAGTAGAATTCTTTGTCTTGTTTGTTGAAAGCCGGTTGAATTATTCATCAGGGAGTTATCATGAAAAAAATTGCGAGAGCGCTGATCAGCGTCAGCGAAAAAACAGGCGTGGTCGAGTTCGCCGCTGGACTGGCTGATCTTGGAATTGAAATCATTTCAACAGGCGGCACCGCGAAACTGCTGCGCGAGAAGGGCCTGAAGGTTCGGGAGGTGGCGGAACTTACGGGCTTTCCTGAAATGCTCGACGGGCGCGTAAAGACGCTGCACCCCAAAATTCACGGCGGCATTCTAGCGATCCGCTCGAACCCCGCGCATCAGAGGCAAGTGAAGGAACACGGCATCGAATATATCGATCTGGTGGCCATCAATCTTTATCCTTTTGAGAAGACTGCCGGCAAGCCTGGCGTGGAACTGGCGGAGCTCATTGAGAATATCGATATCGGCGGGCCTTCCATGATCCGGTCGGCGGCCAAGAACTTTGAAGATGTGGCGGTGGTGGTGGATCCTGCCGATTATGAAACCATTCTGGAAGAAGCGCGTGCGAATTCCGGGGCTCTCTCTTCAGAAACGCGCGCACGCTTGGCGCGCAAAGCCTTCGCGCACACCGCCGCTTATGATTCTGCGATCTTCACGGAACTGGCCAGACGAGCAGGCGAAGGCGAGTTGCCCGCACATCTGTTCTTGAATTTCCCGAAAATCACCGATCTCCGTTACGGCGAAAACCCGCATCAGAAGGCGGCGCTTTACCGTGACCCTGGCACGGCAGGTCATGGCCTTGCCGCGGCGCGGCAGCTTCAGGGCAAGGAGCTCTCGTTCAACAATCTCGTTGATCTGGATGCCGCCTGGCAACTGGTAGGCGAATTCTCGGAGCCTGCCACCGTGATCATCAAGCATACGAACCCTTGCGGCGTGGCTACAGGATTAACTCTGGCGGAAAGTTACCTGCGGGCGCTGGCGGTTGATCCAGTCTCAGCCTTCGGTTCGGTGATTGCCTTTAACCGAAAAGTGGACGGGGTCACAGCCGAGGAACTCGCCAAACTTTTCGTGGAGGCGATCGCGGCGCCAGGATACGAACCTCAAGCGTTGGAAACTCTAGGAAAAAAGAAAAATCTGCGCTTGATGGAAATGCCTGATCCGCCTTCGGCAACTCTGCAAGGCCTGCAATTGAAAAGCATCAGCGGCGGTTTGCTGGCTCAAACGCCTGATCCCCTCGGAGTCAATGAGACAGAATGGAAATGTGTTACAAAGCGGCAGCCGACCGAAGCGGAAAAGCGAGCTTTGTTGTTCGCATGGCGCGTCGTGAAACACGTGAAGTCCAATGCCATTGTTTACGCGCGCGAAGACATGCTGGTAGGCATTGGCGCAGGACAGATGAGCCGGGTTGATTCGGTTCGGCTGGGAGCCATCAAGGCACGCGAATTAAATCACGATCTGAAGAATACCGTCGTAGCCTCGGACGCCTTTTTCCCGTTTCCGGATGGCGTTGAAGAAGCAGCCAAGGCAGGCGCGATGGCGATTGTCCAGCCCGGCGGTTCAATCCGGGATGATGTTGTGATCGCTGCCGCCGACAAGCTAGGACTCGCAATGATCTTTACCGGCAAGCGACATTTTTTGCATTGATGAAACGCGACTCCCAATGAATAGCACGACTTTTTAGCCGCTAAGTGTGGAGTCATGGGCTCGCCTTGAAGCGCGATGCCCTACTTGAATTGGGAGAGGGTATGGGAGGGGTTCGTGAAGAAGTCCTCGTCCACTGAATTCAAGACACTGACATTCCCCATGTTAATGGTCATCTTGCCGTCCGCGCTGCGATGATTACTGGCCAGCTTGATTCCGTTGGACTCTGTGTATTCCCAATCCCAGGAGCCTTTCTGATGACTCTGCAACACATAATCCCAGTGGGTCATCAAGTGAGAGTCGCGGGAGACGAAGGCATGATACATATCTCCGGGTGTCAGTCCGACGTGGTTGAATGTAAGCTCGACAACGTCGTCTGTCTCGTGGCCGCGCTTTTTCAGTCCCAGATATTTCAGGTTTACTCCGTCGTTTAGCCAGCCCCACGGCATATCCAGCCACCATGAATCATTGACAAACGCGGCGTAGGCATCCGTGACGGCTTTCTCCGCTTCCACGCCTTCAGCCTTCTTACCTTCGATGTAGGCCGAACCCTCTTTCGTATTGATATTGAAAAGCACTACCTCGGGCTTTCCGTCCCTGGTTTTCTCTTCCAGTCGATAGCGTCCGGTCTGTTTGTCCCACAAGTGGGAACGATCGAGCAGGGTCTTGGACCCCTGTCTCACAATAAAATCGTAGCGGATAAAGTGCGCCTGCTGCCACATGTTCACGCCACCCATCGCCGCTTCCATGGTTTTGGCGATTTCGACCGCCTTCGAGTCTTTGTGATCCGCTGCCATCATCCGGAGCGAAATCATAAGAACCATCGGCAGGGCGCCCAGAATGTATCTAGTGGATTTCTGTCGCAAATTCTCAGACATAGGCACCTCCGCACAATACGGTTATGCTTCCGGATATTTCCACGGTGCGCGATACTCGCGCCGCAGCAACTTGTTAGCTTCGGGATCTCCGATGATTTCTTCCTTCTCGCCATCCCACTCAATGCTGCGCCCAAGCTTGAGTGAAAGCATGCCGAGCAGGCTCATGTTCGTGGCGCGATGACCAATTTCGATGTCACGCACGGGGCGACGGTGAGCGCGGATGCTTTCAATGAAATTCGCCCACAGCAGTGCGATGTTCTGGTCATCCGGCTCGTCCAGATGAGGATCAAAGTGCACATTCGGCTCTTTATCAGTGTCGGGATAAAACGTGCAGCCATCGGTCCAGCCCATATGAAAAGTGCCATGATCGCCGTAAAAGTAGCAACCCACGTAGGCTTTCTCGGCCCGGTTTCCGGCATAGAGGCGGTGCTCCCAGTAGGCCGTAAAGGTCTCAAACTCAAACGCCACTACTTGCGTGTCAGGCGCGTTCGTCGAGTCGCGCCTGATCCAGCGACCGCCTGTTGAATAAACCTTGCGCGGGTATTTTTCCTCCGTCCACCAGAGAATCTGGTCCATCCAGTGGACACCCCAATCGCCCAGTTGCCCGTTGGCATATTCCAGAAACTGGCGGAAGCCTTTGGGATGAATCGCCCGGTTAAAATGCCGGTAAGGTGCCGGCCCACACCACATATCCCAATCGAGACCGGGGGGTGGATCGGAATCAGGTGTCGGATGGCCTGGACCGCCGGGATAGTCCACAAACGCCCGTACGCAGCCGATTTTACCCGCCTTCCCTGACTGGAGAAACTCCATTCCCTGAATGTGGTCAGGCGACATGCGTCGCCACAGGTCTACCTGCATGACACGATCGGACTCGCGCGCCGCCCTGACCATCGCTTTGCCCTCAAGCACCGTATGGCTGACCGGCTTTTCCACGTAAACATGGGCACCTGCCTCGACGGCAGCAATAGCGATGAGTGGATGCCAGTGATCGGGCGTGGCGACAATGGCAATGTCGGGCTTCTCGTGCTGGAGCAGTTCGCGGAAGTCCTTGTACTTTTTCGGCTGGTCGCCTGAAAGCTGGGTGACGTTTGCAGCCGCCGGGTTCAACTGGTTTTCATCGACATCGCACATGGCCACAATCTTCGCCTGCCCCGACTTCATGGCCACGTGACAAATGTTCATGCCCCACCAGCCGGTTCCGATCAGGGCGGTGCGGAATTTCTCCGGAGTTTGGCCCAGGAGAGTAGGAAAGCCACGCAAGGCCAGACCAGCAGCAGCGCTCGATTTGATAAAGTTTCGGCGGTTCATGGAAAACTCCTCGATACGTCTCGGGGGATCACAGATCGCGGGAGCCTCACTGAGCCAGCCTTTGCGACCTTTCAGCCGTCGTGAAGCTCAGCCATCTTCCAATTCAAACCCCGCCATTATATGACAGAACAGGGCAGCAGCTATCGAGTTTTGCAAAAGCTCTTGTGTCGCTGAACTCGCTCGCCTTCCGTTCCCATTCGTTATAAACTCATCGTAGAGAAGGAGGATACGAGGTGAGCAGAAAGCTGGTTTTATGGCTGGCAGTTCTCATTCCGAACGGGATTGCCTTTCTTTCCTTTGCGCTTCCACAGACTTTTGAGGGGCAGCTTGAGGAGACCTATTTCAAGGCGCCGGATTTTCCCCCACCCACACAAATACCCGTGACACAGAATCCTTCGCCTCTGAACCGCACCATGACCGCGACTCAGACTACGCCTGAAGGCCCGGTTCCCAGCCAATCAGGCGGTCCCATACCATCGACCGTTCCCATGCCCCCTCCTTCGCCCGAAGCCACCCAACCACAACCGCAGGCCTCTTTCGCCTCAACCGGCATCACCTGGATTAATTCACGTCCCCTGACCATGGAGCAGTTGCGTGGCAAAGTGGTGATGATTGATTTCTGGGAATACACCTGCATCAATTGCATCCGCACCCTGGCGGATAATAAAAAGTGGTATGAGCGCTATCGGGGCGACGGATTTGTTTTGATCGGCGTTCATGACCCGGAATTTAACATTGCCTATTCGGTGAAAAACGTGCGCGAGGCGGTGAAGCGATTTGGAATTACTTACCCGGTGGTAGTGGATGATAAATTCATGATCTGGAATCTCTACCACAGCAACTCGTGGCCTAATCGTTTCCTGATCGATGCCAAAGGTTACGTGCGTTATCACCGCGTGGGCGAAGGCGGCGACAGCGCCTTTGAACATGCCATTCAAAAGCTGCTTCAGGAAGCTCATCCCGGACTCAAATTCCCCACCAGCTACGACGTTCCTCCTGAGGAAAACGCTTTTTCACCGGCCTGCGGCGTGACCACTCCAGAGATGTATGTCGGCGATTGGTTTGGCCGGGGAGTTCTGGAAAATCCGGAAGGGTATCAGGACGGAAAGACCGTTGATTACAAGGCACAGGATTCAGTCGAGGACGGTCATGTAGTTCTCGAAGGAAAGTGGAGAACCGAGAAAGACGGCATGACGTACCGTGGCAAGAAGGGCTCGCAAGGCGCAGAACTCATGATGAAGTACCACGCGCGAGAACTTTATTCCGTCATGAACGTGGCTCACGGCCATCCGGAACGCGTTTATATCACGCAGGACGGAAAAGACCTCACCCGGCAGAACAAGGGCGTGGACGTTCGCTTCGATTCCCAGGGGCACTCTTATCTTGAAGTTCGGGAGCCGCGCATGTATTACCTGGTCCAGAATCCTTCCTTTGGCAGCCACACAGTTATCTTGAAGCCGTCAGCGCCGGGGATTACCATAAATTCCTTCACTTTCGGCAATAATTGCCAGACCAATTTCCCGCATCTTTAATCACTTCACTCAGTCCCTGACTTCAACACTGGAACAAACCCTTCCATCTGAAGTAGGATACAGGGTTTATGAACGGGAGCATAGGGGCTTGCGCAAGCCCCTGCGCTCACAACGTCAGAACCTGAGAGATTATGCATGGGATGGAAACGCCGCTTCTGTTTCCGATTTCTATTGGCAGCACTCATCTTCACGCCAGCCGCAGCTCGCGCCCAAACTCCAACGCCCAGGAAAGTCTTCATCATTTCCGATCTTGAAGGCGTGGATGGCATTTTCAATTTTGATCTTCAATGCATCCCTTTCAAAAGCCCGCTTTATTCCGAATCACGCAAGCTGCTGGCCGGCGAGGTAAACGCCGCAATCGAGGGCCTACTGGAAGGCGGAGCCACTCAGGTGGTGGTTTACGACAACCATTACGGAGGACACAATCTTTCCACGCTGGATATCAATCCCAAGGCGCTTCTGCTCTCAGGTTCGCCGGTTTCACCCACGCTGGGTCTGGACTCTTCCTACAGCGCCATCCTTTTCATCGGGCTGCATTCCATGGCAGGAACCAAGGGCGGGGTCCTGCCCCATTCCTTCACCTGGGATATCCAGAATATCTGGGTTAACGGGAGAAAGGTTGGCGAAATTGGGTCACGGGTTATGCTGGCCGGCCAGCTTGGCATTCCTGCCATCATGCTGGCCGGCGATGAGGCCGCTTGTAAAGAATTCCAGGCTCTGGTGCCCAAAGGCGAGTGCGCGCAGGTGAAGACGGGCGCGAGCCAAACCGGAGGCTATAGTCTTTCCCACGTCGCAGCTTGCACATTGATTCACGAGAAAGCCCGGCTCGCAATGGAACATTTATCGCAGGTTAAGCCTTATCGGATCGCGGGCCCCGTTGAAGTGAGAGTGGAGTACACCTCCTCGGCAACTCCCCATTTCACTCTGCACCCGGGCATGCAACAACTCGACGGTCGAACGTGGTTATTTCGCGGCAACAGCTTCATTGACGCCTGGCTGAAGTTCCGCTCATTTTAAGCGCGCTTACTTGGTGTCCCGCCAGTTCTGGCCGACGCCAACCTCGACACGCAGCGGCACTCGTAGCGGATAGACGCCCTCCATTTCCGCCTGGATGAGGGACTTGGCCGCTTCCACCTCTGCTTCCGGCGCCTCAAAGACCAACTCATCATGCACTGTCAGAATGATGCGCGTCTTCATCTTCTCGCGCTGCAAACGTGCATGAGCTTTGACCATAGCCAGCTTCATCAGGTCAGCGGCGCTGCCTTGCAGGGGAGTATTCATCGCCTCACGCTCAGCCCGCCCGCGCGCGTTGGGGTCACGGCTGTGAATTTCCGGAATAGGTCGCAGCCGGCCAAACATCGTCCGTACCTCTCCCGTTTTGCGCGCCTGCTCAATGCACCCCCGCGTGAATTCATCCACTTTCCGATACCGTTGGAAGTATTCATCGATATATCGCTGAGCCTCGGCCTTGCTTGTGCCGGTCCTTTGCGCCAGCCCGAAGGCACTCAGACCATAGATCACGCCATAATTAATGGCCTTGGCCAGCCGTCGATGCTCGTGAGTCTGAAGCGCCGGGGGCACACCGAAGATTTCCTGGGCAGTGCGGGAATGAATGTCTTCATTCTGCGTGAAAGCTTCAATTAAAAGCGGGTCTTCCGAGAGGTGCGCGAGCAGGCGCAACTCAATTTGCGAATAATCTGCGGCGATCAGATACCATCCCGGATCGGCAACGAAAGCTGAGCGGATGAGCAACCCGAATTCATCGCCGATAGGAATATTTTGCAGATTCGGATTGGAGGACGAGAGCCTGCCGGTGCGCGATCCCGCCTGATTGAATGTGGAGTGCAGCCGGCGCGTTTCCGGATGAATGTAGCGCGGCAGGGCGTCGACATAGGTCGATTTCAGTTTGGCCGCCGTGCGATACTCCAGAATCTTTCGTGGCAGTTCATACTGCTCCGCCAGGGCTTCGAGCACCGCGGCCTCCGTGGAGTATTGACCGCTTTTGCGAAGCTTTTTGCCTCCCGGCAGCTTGAGTTTGTCGAAAAGAACCTCACCGAGTTGCCTGGGCGAATCAATATCAAAAGGCTGGCCGGCCAGATCGTAGATTTCCCTTGTCAGTTCCGTGAGGCTCTTTTCGAATTCCTTTGACATTTGCCCCAGAATGACCGGATCAATGAGGACGCCCGCGGCTTCGATGTGGGCAAGGACTTCCGCCAGGGGCAGTTCAATTTCATTGTACAGACGCTTGAGACCTCTTTGCTCGATCTCGGGTGTAAGCATCTCAGCCAACTCAATTAAGCTCAGAACGGCATAAGCCTCAGATTCCCCAAGCTTCAGTCCTTTTCGTCGCAACAAAACGCTCGCCAGGGAATGGGATGAAGCCAACGGATCAAGCAGGTAGGAGTAGAGCAAGGTATCGTCTGTGATTCCGGCGACCGGAATATTCTCTTTTCCGAGCAACAGTCGAAGAAGCTTGGAATTGTGTGCGATCTTTCTGCGGCTGCCATCCGCCAGCGCGGGCGCGGCAGCGGCGAGCAATTTCTGGCGGGATGAGTTTGCACTGAGTGGGATCACCACGGCGCGAGAACCCGCTGCCAATCCCAGGGCTGTGAGCGACGCTGAAAATCCCTCTTCGCCTTCAATGTCCATGGCGACTGCGAGAGGAGATGAGGGTTCAAGAGCCTGAAGCCAGCGCTCGACCGCACGAGGGTCTGTCAGCTCTTCGGCACTCGGGGGAGCGGAGATCTCGATGGCTCCTCCCCCTTCCTCCAGAAAATCTCTCAAGAGACTGGCAAAGCCAAGTTCCTGGCAAAGCGGGATGATTTCCGCAAGATTCGGATGGCCAAGCCGAAGTTGTTCTAGGCGAACGTCAAGAGGCACGTCAGTCCGGATCGTTGCAAGGTCGCGGCTCAGCAGTGCCTCGTTGCGGAAGTCGCGCAGAGCATCCCGATAACTCTGCTTGGATGCCTCTTGCCAGCGATCGAGCGCCGCCTGCAAACTCCCGAATTGGCGGATAAGTTCGGTAGCGCCCTTGGGCCCGATATATGTCCGCTTCTTGCTGCCAGCATCAGCCGGGGGTTCGTGTCCCGGCAGAGGGCGCGCGCCGGGGATGTTGTCACTCGGATCGCCAGTCAATGCCAGCCAATCCACAACTTTTGAAGGTTCGACGCCAATGATCTCCTTCACTTTTTCCACATCGCACAATAGCTCGTTCCCATCCTTTGCACTGCGTGGCGGCTTTAGGACCTTGACCCGATCATTCACCAATTGAAAAAGGTCTTCGTCTCCGGAAACGATCGTGGTCTCAAAGCCATCGCGGGATGCGGTGTATGCCAGGGTTCCAATCACGTCATCTGCCTCAAATCCTTCTTTTTCCACAATGGCAATGCCCATTGCCTTGCAGAAACGGCGGACGTAGGGCAACTGGGTTGTAAGGTCGGGAGGGAACTCGGGCCGATTCGCCTTGTAGGCTGCAAGCAACTTATCGCGGAAAGTCGGTGCTGAAAGGTCAAACACTGCGGCACCGTAACCTGGCTGGTATTCTTGAAGGAGTTTGCGAAGAATTCGCACAAAAATGTAGGTTGCCTGCGTGGGTACACCTTTGGGGGAAACCAAGGGCACTTGCATGGGAGCAAAGTAAGCCCGAAAGACAAGAGACATCGCGTCAATCAGGAACAATTTTGGGTCAGTTTCCGGCAACCCTCACCTCTGCTTGCGGGCATGGTTTGTTGCACGGGCGGGAAGAGGAGGACTAAAATTCATGCCCAAGGTCCTTAAGGATGTGAAGCACTTTTCGTCCGCCCTCCTTGGTGTGATAAACAACCACATGGTCTCCTTCTTTCGCAACAAGATCGGACGCGTCAGCAACACCATCTGCGGTATCGAGTGCTGCGTCGCGGCCCAAATCGTAAGTCTCCTCTGCGCCATCTTTCGTGCGGATCACAACATGGCGGCCATCCTTATCCACCTTAACCAGTGTGCCATCCGTTGCCTGTAAGACCTGGTGACCAAACACATCCACTTCATCCGCAGTTGCTGTAGCGCCATGCTGGGTATAATGAACCACTACTTGACTTCCTTCTTTCCCGGCCAGATAGCTTGCATTTCCGACGCGTTCCAAGCTGTGCACCGTGGTGCGTCCTGTATACAGCACAACATGCTCAACGCCATCCGCCGTGCGGATGACCAATTTCTTAGCCTTCTTATCAATCCTCACCAGTTCGCCCACGAGAGTGTGGTGCCCAGTGCGGATGATTGGTGGGATTGGGCTGGACATGCAAACCGGGATTCGTAAGGCAAAACCAAGATAAATTCCTGCAACGACAACCCATGTTCTGAAATATCGCATCACAACCTCCCTTTATGCTAGAAATTTGCTCCTTTATACATCAAATAGGCCGTCATGCATCTTGTCAAAAATCATTCCAGGCATCGGATTAAGACCACATGCACAATTCATAAAACATGCGTCATTTTTTCGCAATAAGCAACTGAAAGGGTGATGACCACTGCCCTCCCAATCTTTCGCTAGTTACTCTCTTACCCTTTCCAAGTTTCGATCCAAGGCGCAAGGAGAGGTGTGAATAACGGGAGACTGGGTGAATGAAGCAGCCTGCGGGGTCATTGCCCGAACTGGACACTTGGCGTGACATGCCGGAGAATGCAGCTACAAATCCTTCTGGCGGAAACAATGGAGGGCCCCAAGGAGAGCAATGATCAGGTAAAGAGCAGCGTAGACCATCATCGCACGGCTTGGGACAGAAGCGTTGCTGAAGGGAGACAACCCGATGGCTCCGATCAAATGGGACTGCATCTCAAACGCCGCCCGACGCCAGAACGACTCGCTGGGCATGATCAGGCTGGCGATAACCCCTACATCCATGGCTCGCGGGCTATGCGCGAGCGCTCCAGCCTGCTCAATCCAGCCTCCCAGAAAGGCCAACCCATGCAAACCCAGTACCAGGACGCCGTTCGTCAGCGTGGAGAACGTTGTGCCGCATAAGAAAGTGAGGTTCAGCAACAAAATGCTCTCCAGCAAAATCAGGCCTGAGCCCAGCAGCAGATGCCGGGGTGTTGCGCCGCTCAGAATATAGGTCACGCCGGAAACCCCACCCACCATGATCGCCGCATAGATCGCCAGCATGCCAACAAATCCCAGCCACTTGCCCAACAGGATTTCGCTCCGCCGGATCGGTTTGGTAGCGATGGCATGGATCGTTCCTGAAGCGATTTCGCCCGAAAGGGTATCCACCGAAATCAGCACGGTCATCACCACGGTAAGCAGGTCAGCGGCGTAAAGCCCCACCATCAGCATTCCATTCAGCACCTGCCGTCGCAGCAGGAGATTGGTTCGGGCGAGAGATTTCACCTGGAAGTGCAGGCCAGTTCCGAAGAGCAGTAAAAAAGCGAAGCCGGCGACGAGGGCTATCCAGAGAAATCTCTTCCGTGCCGCCTCGCGGAAGGTGATGCCGGCCATCGTCCAGGCGCCCATCAAAGGCCTCCGTCCTCACCTACAATTTGCAGAAAAAGGTCTTCCAGCGAAGTTCGCCGCGGGGTCACTTCGTAAACTTTCACCTCCTGCGACACGAGATAGCGGATAATTTCCGGAAGCGCCTCGGCACAAGTCACGCGAACGGTCAGCCGCTCGCCTTCACCATGGATCGATGAAGCCCAGGCTTCGAGGCCCTGCAAGGCAGTCTCATTCCAGTTTTGTGCCCTGATCAGGACATCGATTTCGCTCTCCCGCTCGTCCTGCAAGTGCCGGGTTTCAAGCACTTCTCCATGCTTAATGAACGCCACACGATCGCAGGTGATTTCCACTTCACTCAGCAAATGCGAGTTCAGAAACACCGTGGCGCCCCGGCTTCGTTGCTGCCGGATGATGTCGCGCACCAGCCTTCTTCCCACCGGATCAAGACCGGAAGTCGGCTCATCGAGAAAGATCAGATCAGGGTCATTCAGCAATGCCTGCGCCACGCCGATGCGTTGCAACATGCCCTTTGAGAATTCACGAAGGCGCTTCTCCCGATGAGGCCACAAGCCCACAAGATCAAGCAATTCGGGCACGCGCTTGCGCAGTTGGGAGTCCGCCATCCCGTAGAGGCGTCCGTGAAAACGCAAAAGCTCTGCGGCGGTAAGCCAGTCGTAAAACCGGAAGTGCTCGGGAAGGAAACCCACTCTCTTGCGCACGCTGACATCGCCTGCCGCATGGCCTAGGACCAAAGCTTCCCCACGGGTTGGAACCACTAACCCCAACAACATTTTGATGGATGTGCTCTTGCCGGCGCCGTTCGGACCCAGAAACCCGAACACTTCTCCTTGCGCAACTTCGAGCGTCAGACCCTTGACGGCGACCTTTTCACCAAAGACTTTGCGCAGCCCATGAGTCTGAATGGCGGGGCGGCTCGGACTTTGAAAGGTCAACGGCTGGATGGGTGGAGTCACGGGAGGTAGCCTTCACAGCCCCTGATAAGGGCATCGTTTAAAACCCAACACTCTTCACTTGACCCAGAGCGATTCCAGCAGGTTGCTGAAAAACCCCGAAAATTGGTGGTGGCGGCGACTTGATGTCGTCAGAATTCCAATGCTCTCAAGGCATAGATGGCGGGATAAACCCGCCTCTGCACATCTTTCAGCAACCTGCTAGAGCTGCGGCTGGCCGATGTTTCATGCCGCGCCCATTCGTTGGTCATTCTGAATTCTTCCCCTGTCAGTCTGCCCTGAAAATTCGCCGACATTTGGGGCGCGATCCGAAGGCTTGAGAATTCAGTGAGGTCGCCGAGCGTAATCACCCTTGCCGTCAGCCGGCGCCTCCGCCTGGATCCGAAAACAAACTTCAGCGCCCGCCGGGGTGCATTGCCTTGAATCCAAATCGGGAATCGCATGTTATCTTTGCAACTCCTTGTCTTTCCAGCACATCGTTGGTTCGTTCTCATCTGCTCCAGGGCCTTCCAACCGTCGCTCCGTACCCGCGGCGCCGGAGTGAGTTTCTAAGATCGGCATAAACCGGGTCGAGGGATCGGTTGCAATCGTTCGTATCCATAGCGGCTTCAGCATAGCAGAGCAGGCAGCGTGGAGGGAAACGGGTGAGACATTTGAGACACTTTTTCCACCGCACAACACCCCGACCTATCCTTGACCCACAAGGAGAAATTCCCTTTCTCCAGCAAGGGCGCCCGCCGGGGGATTTTGGAGGATGAACATAGCGAAGAATCCCCCACCTGACCGAATCAAGTAATTACAGGGATTCTTCCTTCGTTTCACTCAGGAGAGTGACGCTAATCCAGCGAATTAGCCAGTGCGATCGCATTCCCCGGATCGCCCGACCCGATGATGGAGTAAATGACGCCTTTCTTGACCCAGATCAAAGTATAATGCGTGAAACGTCCGTCAGAAGAAGTATGACTGATCAGAGTCCCCTCTGCGCCATCCACGGCTTCCTTTTCATAGTTGCTCGCCTGCTCAGGGATCGGAATCACCAAAGTTGAGGTCCAATCCACGGTCTGGCAGAACGCTTCCGCCTCCTGCGGGCTCATGCCTGCCGCCTCAAGGCCCAATTCGGCCAATTGGGAAACGTTCAGGTCCGGAGGAACGCTCACGATGGGGCTCGGGATTTGCGCGAAAACCAGGCAGCTTGGGGCTTTCTTCGCCGGAAATGACGGCGGTCCCTGGGCTGGATTCTCTCCTGGGCGACGAGCCGAGCAATTTCCGTAGCGCGCAAAGACTCCTTTGGGGATGTGAACGGCAAGGGTTTTCCCATCCACAGAGTCGGGAATCTGAAGGTCGGAACGGCCCAGATCATCCACAATCTGCTGCAAACGTGCTCTCTCCAGCGTCATCACAAAAGCCTGTTCGCCCATCACGGCAAACTGTGGCGCATCAGAACGGCCATGAAGCACTCGCACCGGGAAGCCCGCAAGCTGGCTGGCCTGTGTGGCCGAAGTCACAATCTGCGGTTTACCGGGGGAAAGCGTAACAACAATACGATCTGAAATCAGCCTGCGGATGGTAGTCAAGGTATTGGGCCCTGGATTCACCGGCAAGTCGATGGGCACAACGGCAATTTTCTGCACGCGCAACATGGCGAGAACCCTCTGGGCCACGCTGCGCGCCGGTGCAAAGCTCACCAGAATCAAAACCAACGCCGTGATGGTGGCAGCGCTCCAGGCTGGAGCAGGATGCCGCAAAAAGAGAGCGAATAGAGCATTGCCCGGCCGCCAGGAAACATCCTCCGACGCTTGTTGAGCCTGGAATCGCCTCCAAGCCTGTTCAGTTTCTTTGGGAGTCGAGGCGCTCGACTGGAGCACGGAAATCGCTTCCGCCACCGTCTGCGACTCATGGGCGATTTTCTGCATGCGCTCTCGGCATCCGGCACAGGCGGAAAGATGCTGATCAACCTCCCAAAGCTCCGACGCCTCCAACTCGCCGTCAATCCTGGCTCGCAAAGTTCCTTCCGAAGGATGTCTCATATGCTTTCCTCCTTGCCATATCTGCGAACATATCTTTTGCGGAACTCGGCTTCGGCCCGCGTCAGCATTGTGCCCACTGATCCACGTTTGACGCCCAGAACGAGAGCCAGTTCCTGATACGAAAATCCGGTGGCTCTCAGGATCAGAATTTGGGCTTGTGTGGGACGGAGGGAGGCAAGAACCCTGCGGACTCGGCTGCATTTTTCGGCGCGTAGCATCTCTTCGAGAGGATCAGAAGGAGAACGGGTTTGAAGAAGAGAACGCCCGGCTTCCTGCTCGTAGTGTTCTCGCCGGGCAGCTGCGCGGAGACTGTCGATGCCCAGGCGGGTGGCGGTGCGATAAAGCCATCCGCGGATGTTACCATCCGGTTCGGCGAGGGGGCGCTGGCGATAAAGCCTCCAAAAAGCTTCAAGGGTAAGTTCCTCCGCTCGGGTTCGGTCGCCCATAAGCCGATGGAGCAACCCGACAATCGATGCGTAGTGCTCCAGAAAAATCTGCTGAAAAGAGGCTTCGGACCAGTAAGGCCGGGAGTCGCCCGCTTGCTTTTCATCTGCCAAGGGAACCTGCCTGCTGCATTCCTCCGTCACAATGGACACAGAATACCTCCGCATTCTACATCCTTACTACGCCCCCCAAGGGCAGAAAGTGACAGGCGAAATATCCCGTAGGTCCACTCCTGATGAGCGAGACGGGACTCCGGAAGGTTGATTAGAAAAAATAAATTAATTAGATTTAAACTTTCTTATTTTCTAATCTATGCTTCAAATGGTATCAATGGGTTGTCAGTTCGGCGAGCGAGCAAGGACGCCGGAACGAATCTCCCCGGCGCCGCTCGCCAGCCGGATGAAAAATCAACTCAAGGAGGAACCAATCGTATGACCACATCTTTTTATCATCGCGTTCTCTACGCGCCCTTTGTCGTGCTTCTACTGGGCTGGGCCCTTTTTGCCACCGTGGCGCAGGCGAAACCCTTACAACCCGCGTTCTCCCCCTATGCGTGGGATTACCCTACGGAGGTCGCTCAGCCTCAGTCTGGCCTGGCGGAGCTTGAAACCGCGATCCCGGAGGCTCAGGCTGAGGCTGTTGAGTCACAGGCAGAAAGCGCAGAGTTCCAGGCCGATGAGTTCGCCAATGCCAGCGCCCAAGCGGAAGCCATTCAGCTCCTCACGGAGGTGAAGTCCTTGGCGAATAAGCTGACTTACGATGCTGAATTACTGAAGTCCTATGCTCAGAATCACGGCATGAGCTGGCAAAGCCATGCGGCTCAGCTTAATTTGATTCGCGAGCATGTTAACGCGATGGGCGAACACCTGGACCGCCTACAGCAGATCCAGCCTTCGGCAGCCGCCTGGCAGCAGCAGGCGATTGACCGGATTCATCCTGTTGCACTTGAGCTGGCAGACCATATTGAATCAGCCATTCAGCATGTGAACGAATACCAGGGGTATCTCTTCTCTCCGGATTACAAGGCCCACGTCACTTCAGCACATGATCTGGCTCTTGAGCTGACGGATCATGTGAGCTCGTTCCTGGCCTATGCGGATGCGCAGCAACAGGTGAACCGACTTGAGGAGAAGCTTGGCATCGTCAAGTCCTGAGCTGGATTCTCTCTGAACTCAGGGGAACCTTCGCTTCGCCTGCCACATCGGTGGCCACTGAGAAGCAACAGGTCGAAGCCCGGCCAACCAAGCCGGGCCTTCGATTTGCTCTTCCCGAAAAGCAGGATGAGGGTTTCCCTGAACTTTTATTGAGCAGGTTTTATGTGCGGCCTTTTTCTGACTTGATGATGCCGGAGCCCTCTTTAATGGTGAGAATCTGGTTCGCATCGATATTGGAAAATCGTTCAATTTTCCAGGTGGTGGGCCATTTGACTTCGATGAGATCAACCTTTTGCGCCTGGCCAATACCGAAGTGCAGGCGAAGATCGCTTTGCGACATGACACTACCGCCGCTATGAACTTCATCCATTTGCCGATGCTTGCCGGTCACCACATAGGCGCGCGCGCCAATGGCGGTGCGATTGCAATTCGTTCCGATCAGCTTCAGCTTGATCCAGTTCTGCTTGTTGCCGCCGATATTCTTCAGCAGTGAGGGAGGGTCATTCATATTCAGAATCAGCACATCCATGCAACCATTGTTGAGATAGTCGCCAAAGGCAGCGCCCCGGCTGGAAAAGCGCTCGCTCACCCCCGGGCCCATCTCCTTCGAAACGTCCTTGAACTTCCCGTTGCCGAGATTGCGGTACACAATCCGCGGCTCCTTGAACGTCTGGTCGAGATGATACTGATCGATTTCTGGGTAGACGTGGCCGTTCACCTGGAAGATGTCGGGCCAGCCGTCGTTATCATAGTCGATAAATCCGCATCCCCAGCAGACGTACTGGGTGTTCACGCCGATTCCGGAGACGAAGGTCTGATCCGTAAACGTGCCGTCGCCGTTGTTGTGGTAGAGGTCGCAGGTGTCATCGGAAAAGTTGGTCTTGAAGATATCGAAATGACCGTCGCAATCATAATCCGCCACGCCCACGCCCATTCCAGACTGTTCCTGCCCATCCTCGTTATAGGCCACGCCCGCCATCACGCCCACGTCCGTGAACGTTCCATCATGATTGTTGTGGAACAGGATGCTGGGTTCTGAATCGACGGCCACATAAATATCGGGCCAGCCGTCATTGTCAAAATCGTATGAAACAGGAGTGATGGAGTAGCGCGCGCCGGGCTTCAAAATGCCGGATTTTTCCGAGACATCGGTAAACGTGCCGTCGCCGTTGTTGTGATAGAGCAGATTGTACCCGCCCGGCAAGCCACGCGGGCCGCACATGACGGGAATACCCTTCCACTGGCAATAGCCGGTCTGCCCCGGCACCGGAATTTTCGCCAGGTCAACCACGATGTAGTTCGCCACAAAGAGGTCCAGATGGCCGTCACGGTCGTAATCCAGAAAACAGCAGCCGGAACCCCAGCGAACCTCATCTTTCCACAGACCGGCCTTCCGGGTGACATCGGTAAAGGTGCCATCGCCGTTATTATGGAAAAGAATGTTGTGGCCCCAGAACGTGATGAACAGATCGTCAAATCCGTCGTTGTCGTAATCGCCCACACAAACGCCTGTTTGCCATCCGGTGCGCCCGATGCCAGCGCGCTCGGTCACATCGGTAAATGTCCCATCCCGATTGTTCTTTAACAGGTGAGTGTGGGGTGCCTGGCCTGGCGGCCAATCGGTGTTCAGCCGCGTGCCGTTCGTCAGGTAAATATCAAGCCATCCGTCCATGTCGTAATCGAAGAAGGCAATACCGCTGCCCTTCGCTTCGACGATATATTTCTTATGGGTTACGCCTCCCCAGACATTCTCAACCGTTACGCCGGCCTGCTGAGCCACGTCGACGAAGATTACGGGCGACTGGGCTTGTGGATTTGCGCTCGGCAACTGGGCCGCATTCAGGCGCAGTGGAGCGCTCCATTTCTTGATCGGAGTCGAAAGGGCTTCAAGAAGTTTATCGCCAAGAAAGAGAGCGGATGAAGTCAGTAACTTACGGCGAGTGAATATCATTCCCAAGTTGTTTCCAAAAATTCGCGCAGCCCACCAACAGAATCGAGGCGACGCCAAGCACGTTATTATAATATAGGAAGTTTGCGCACGTCATGGCGCGACGCAACTCTTCGCACCTTTGAAGCGGCTGCGCACCGCCACTGTATTGAAGCAACCCTGGAATAAGGCTCGCTTTCAGCAGACTTTGCGCGCATTCAGGTTTCCAAATGTCCGCAATAATATTCAGGAGGTGGCGTTGTGCACGCCGATGAACAGGATGCTTTGATTCTTCAGCGCCGAAAGAAGCTGCGCGCCATTACAGACCTCGGCTTTGAACTCTATCCCCGCAAGTTTGAGATCACCCACACTGTTCCTCAAATCCTGGAGCGATATTCTCAAAGCCCGTCAGAACAACTGGAAGCAGAGAAGGTCCATGTGCGCGTGGCGGGACGAGTGATGACCATCCGGCCCCACGGGAAAGCCGGATTCGCGCACCTGGCAGGCGGCGGCGCCCGGCTGCAGATCTATGTGCGACGCGACGCGGTAGGAGAGCGTGACTTCGAGCTTTACAAATTGCTCGATCTTGGCGACATCATTGGCGTGGAAGGCTATCTTTTTCGCACCCGCACAGGCGAACTCACCGTGCATGTCGACCGCCTGACTTTCCTCGCCAAGAGCCTGATTCCTTTGCCGGAAAAATGGCATGGCCTTTCTGATGTCGAGATTCGCTACCGGCAGCGCTATCTCGATCTGATGGTAAATGATGGCGTGCGGCGGGTTTTCGAGCGCCGCAGCCGGCTGATTCGCGCCATTCGCGAATTTCTGGATGCGGAAGGCTATCTAGAAGTCGAAACGCCCATGATGCAGCCCCTTCCCGGTGGAGCGATGGCCCGGCCCTTCGTCACACATCACAACGCTCTCGATCTCAACCTTTACCTGCGCGTTGCGCCGGAGCTTTATTTGAAGCGGCTGATCGTGGGTGGGCTCGACCGCGTCTACGAGATTAATCGTAATTTCCGCAACGAAGGGATCTCCACCCAACACAATCCGGAATTCACGATGCTCGAGTTCTATCAGACGTACGCCGATTATCGGGATATGATGGCGCTCACCGAGCGGCTGCTGCCGCACGTGGCCCAGGCTGTGCTGGGGACCCTGGAATGCGAATTCCAGGGTCATAAAATCTCCTTCAGGTCTTTCGAGCGCTTAACCATGAAGGAAGCCATTGGCAAATATTGGCCTCCGGCCGCCGGGCCGGCGCCCCAAGTGGAAGATTTTGCAGAGCCGCGAGCCGTCTTCCGATGGATCGAAGCGTACAACCGCTCTGCCGAAAAGCCTCTGGCGTTCGGGGATGACACCGCGCCCGGTGCTGCTCTGGCGGAACTCTTTGAGGTGGTCGTCGAAAAACATCTGATCCAACCCACCTTCATTCTGGACTTTCCGCTCGAGGTTTCGCCGCTTGCCAAACAGAAACCGGATGATCCCAACTTTGTCGAGCGCTTTGAGCTTTATATCGGAGGCATGGAAATCGCCAACGCCTTCAG
>Ga0070735_10000303_pt1 | contig 57677 bp, 49 predicted proteins | sample Coa_R1_FD_66443 | JGI IMG/M metagenome (GOLD analysis project Ga0070735, IMG submission 66443) | Surface soil microbial communities from Centralia Pennsylvania, which are recovering from an underground coalmine fire - Coalmine... | ecosystem: Environmental > Terrestrial > Soil > Unclassified ... | reverse complement strand
CTGCGTCGAGAAGACGGTCCAGATTCCTGGAACCATTCAACCGACATTGTAAATACAAGACTCTGATTTCATCGGCATTGGCACGTCGCCAGAGTTCTTAGTCTAACCAACGCTGATCGACTGAATGGAATGGGAGGCCATGCCGGAAAACGAGAAGTCCGATCACATGGATAACATCAAATTGGACAGGAATGCCGAAGGCAAGGCGACGCGTATCCGCCTGCTGAACTTCAGCACTGCTCCCATGCGCGCTTTCCATCTCTCATGGTTTGCCTTCTTTGTTTGTTTCGTCGCCTGGTTCGGAATCGCGCCACTGATGGCGGTGGTGCGCGAGGACTTGAAGTTGAGCAGGGCCCAGGTCGGAAATACGATCATCGCATCCGTGGCGATGACCGTGCTTGCGCGCTTTCTTACCGGTTGGCTCTGTGACCGGTTTGGCCCGCGGCGAACATTCAGCGCGCTGCTTATCTTCGGATCGCTCCCGGTCATGGGGATAGGCTTGGCGCACAGCTACCATTCATTCTTGTTTTTTCGCCTGGCGATTGGTTTGGTGGGGGCCTCGTTCGTGATCACGCAATATCACACGTCCGTGATGTTTGCGCCGCGCATCGTCGGCACGGCCAACGCGACCTCGGCCGGATGGGGCAATCTGGGCGGAGGCGTAGTGCAGTGGCTGATGCCGCTGCTCGTTGGGGCCATGGCGGGACTTGGCGCCGACCGCTTTCTGAGCTGGCGGCTGGCCATGATGATTCCAGGAACCGCGATGCTCGTCACCGGCGTTCTCTATTATTTTTTGACGCAGGATACTCCGGACGACAGGCCCTTTGCACCCCGAACCGGCACACGCGCGCTTTGGGAGGCGGCGGGCGACTATCGGGTTTGGGTGTTGTTTCTTCTTTACGCGGCGTGTTTTGGAGTGGAAATTACAATCGACAACGTGGCCGCGCTGTACTTCAAGGATTCCTTCCATGTCAGTTTGAAACTTGCGGGTTTACTCGCAAGCGCAACAGGAATGATGAATATTTTCGCTCGGGCAGTGGGCGGAATCACGGGTGATTGGGCCGGCGGCATGTGGGGACTGCGAGGGCGTTCGCTCCTTCTCGGGCTGGTGGTTTTTGCGGAGGGCGCCGCCTTGACGATGTTTTCCCGGCTGACGAGTCTCGGATCTGCCGCGACGGCGTACCTGCTCTTCGGCATGCTGGTCTGCATGGCGTGTGGAGTCACCTACGCCGTCGTGCCGCTCATCCAGCCGCGGGCGATCGGGTCGGTGTCCGGCATCGTCGGAGCGGGAGGAAACTTGGGAGCTGTTCTCGCCGGTTTTCTATTCAAGTCGGACAGCCTTTCAGGATCGCAAGCCTTCACCATTTTGGGGATTGCTGTTGCCACGGTTGCACTCTCGGCTTTGCTGCTAGGCTTCCGCGAGGTAGGAGCGCCGCGAGCTGCGGAACTGAGTGCGGCCACGATGGGGGCACAGGCCGCTGATTGAAGACGTCCTCCCTGGCACCACGAACTCTATAGCTTCGGCGCATCCGCGGAGCGTGCGATGGGCGCCCCGATGGGGCCGGTGGGAATCGGTGTTTGCGAAGAAGAATCCGCGTCGGGCTCGCCGTGATGTTTGCGGCCGAAGGTGCGGCCTATCCACTGCTTCAGATCTTCCATGTAAATAAAAAACACTGGGGTCAGAAAGAGCGTTACGACCTGAGAAAATGCCAGGCCGCCGACGACGGAGACGCCTAATGGACGCCGCGCCTCTCCGCCGGCGCCGAGACCCAGGGCAATCGGCAGCGTTCCCATGAGCGCCGCCATGGTGGTCATCATGATTGGACGGAAACGGACCAGGCATCCGCGGTAGATGGCCTCGGCCGGTTCCAGGCCCTCGGTGCGCTGCGCTTCCAGCGCAAAGTCGATCATCATGATGGCATTTTTCTTGACGATGCCGATCAGCATGATGATGCCCACAAAGCCGTAGATGTCCAGGCTCATGTCCAGAAGCGGCGAAACCAATCCCTTCTGCGCAGCGACGTGGAAGAGGTACAGCGAAAGCAGTGCGCCGAAGCCCGCCGACGGCAATCCGGAAAGAATTGTGATGGGGTGCAGAAAACTCTCATAAAGAATTCCGAGGATGATGTAGATCACCAGGATAGCCATGACCAGCAGAATGCCGAGGCCGCGCAACGAAGATTGAAATGCCTGCGCGTTTCCCTGAAACGTAGTGGTGGTGGTGGGCGGCAGCGATTCCCTGGCCAAAGCGTTGATTTCGTTGACCGCGTCGCCGATCGACGTGCCCGACTTCAGGTTAAAGGAAATCGTTACGGCGGGCAGCTGGCCCATGTGATTGACCGATAGCGGCCCCAAGGTCGGCGTCAATTTTGCCACCGCGTTGAGCGGCACCAACTGGCCGCCGGGAAAAGCCGCCGAGGAAGCCGAGTGAACGAAGAGCGTGGCAATCTTGTTGGCGTCGCGCTGAAATTCCGGTTCCAGTTCGAGGATCACCCAGTACTGATTGTTGGGCGCAAAAATGGTGGAGATCTGGCGCTGCCCGTAGGCGGAATAGAGCGCGTCTTCGATCTGATTCACCGACACCCCGTAGGAAGAGGCCGCATCGCGATCGATTTCGACGTTGATCTGCGGATTGCGAATTTGCAGGTCGCTGCTGACGTCCGTCAACCCGGGCAACGTGCGCATCTTCGACGTGAAACCGTCGGCCGACGCGTACAGTTCCTGCGTGCTGGGGCTTTGCAGCGTGAACTGGTAGAGCGCCTTGCTCTGCAAACCGCCGATGCGGATCGGAGGATCGTTGCGCAGGAAGCTGGTGATCCCGGGTACGGCCGCGAGTTTGGGGCGAAGTTCGTTGATCACCTGATCGACCTGCGGGCGCTCAGAGCGCGGCTTAAGGCGAATGTTCAGGCCGCCCTGGTTCAGAGTCCTGCCGCCCGAACCGATCGATGACATGACGTAGGCCACGGACGGGTCCTGCACCAGGATTTCGCCGATCTGTCTCTGGTGTTCGATCATCGCATCGTACGAAATGCCCTCGATGGCTTCGGTGGTCCCGTTAATCTGATCGATGTCTTCACTGGGCAGGAAGCCTTTCGGAATGATGACTCCGAGATAGTAAGTTCCCACCACCAATGCGCCGGAAATCAGCATGGTGGCCAGCTTGTGGCGAAGGGCGACTTGCAGGCAGCGGTCGTATCCGTGCTCCAAACCTACCTGCATGGACTCAAAAAAGTTGTAGAGGCGGCCGTGCTTTTCGTCCTTGTGTGGCTTCAGAAAGCGGCTGCAAAGCATGGGCGTCAGCGTCAGGGAAACAAATCCGGACACCAGGATGGCCGCCATGATGGTCACCGCGAACTCGTGCAATAGACGGCCCAGAACTCCACCCATGAAGAACACTGGAATAAAAACGGCCGAAAGCGACAAGGTCATGGAAAGAATCGTGAAGCCGATTTCTTCCGAACCGTTGATGGCGGCCTCCATCACGCCTTCGCCGTGTTCCATATGGCGCACAATGTTTTCCAGCATCACAATGGCGTCGTCCACGACGAAGCCCACTGAGAGCGTGAGGGCCATGAGCGAAAGATTGTCCAGCGAATAGCCGCCCAGATACATCACGGCAAATGTTCCCACCAATGAAAACGGCAGGGCCAGGCTGGGAATGGTGGTGGCCGAGAAGTTTCGCAGGAACAGGAAAATGACCATGATCACCAGGAAAAGCGCGAGTTCCAGCGTGAACTTCACGTCATTCACGGAATTGCGAATGGTGATCGAACGGTCGAAGAGGATGCGCATATTCACCGATGGCGGCAGCGCAGCTTCCAAGCGCGGAATCATGGCCTTGATTCCGTCCACCACTTGCACGGCGTTGGTGCCGGGTTGCTTGAACACCACCATCGGAAGGGCCACGATGCCCTTGGGCGAATTCTCGTCGTAGAAAAAGTTTATATTCTTATCATTCTGAATGCTGTCCACCACCCGCCCGAGATCCGAAAGCCGCACCGGCGAACCATTGCGGTAGGCGACAATCAATTTCGAGTAATCCTCGGCCTTATAGAGCTGGCCCTGCGTCTGCACGGTCGGCGCGCGCTGCGAACCCCACAGCGTTCCGGTGGGCAGGTTCACATTTCCGTTGGTCAGAGCACTCTCAACGTCGTCAATGCCGATGCGCCGAACGGCCAGGGCCTGTGGATCCAGCTGAACGTGGGGGGAATACTTATATTGTCCGTAAATCTGCACCAGCGCGACGCCATTCACGGTGGAAACCGTGGGCGCGATCATCGTCTCCGCGTACTCGTCGACGGCCGATAGGGGAAGGGACTCCGACGTGAGAGCGATAAATAGAACCGGATAGTCAGCGGGGTTTTGCCGGTAATACGCGGGAGGCGCCGGCATGTTCGCCGGCAACTGGCGCGACGCTTGCGAGATGGCCGCCTGCACGTCCTGAGCGGCGCCGTCCAGATTGCGATCCAGATTGAACTGCAACACGATGGAAGTGGCGCCAACCCGGTTGGACGATACCATCGAATCGAGGCCCGCAATATTAGAGAACTGCTTCTCCAGCGGCAGCGCCACAGCGGCCGCCATGGTGTCCGGATTCGCGCCGGGCAAGTTCGCGTTCACGTTGATGGTCGGATAATCGACGTTCGGGAGATCGCTGACCGGCAGGCTGCGGTAACTGGCAATTCCAAACAGCAGAATCGCCAGCATCACCAGAGTCGTGGCGATGGGCCGCTGGATGAACCGTTCTGGAATGCTGCTCATGCCCTGCTCCCGTGGAATTTGCCTCTTAAATCTAAGCTTCTAATCTCTCCGACGCCCGGCTACTGCACTTTGGCCGGCTCGTCGGCACGATTCTTCGCGTCGATCGGTGCGCCGGGAATCAGATTGATCTGGCCGTCGGTGACAATCGTTTCGCCAGGCTTCAGGCCTTTGTCCACCACGGTCTCATCGCCAATGGTTCTCGTGGCCACCACGGTTCTCTGCTCCACCGTGTTGTTCGGCCGCACGACATACACGTAGGAACCCTGCTGCGTTGTAATGATGGCATGGGAGGGCACCACGGTAGCGTTGGGTTGTTGCGAAAGAGTCAGCAAAATATTGACGTACAATCCGGGCCACAGGCGGTTCCGCTGGTTTTGGAAGGTTCCGCGCAAATGAATCGTTCCCGTCGATGCATCAACGGAGTTGTCAATAAAGGTCAGGGTACCATCGATCGGCGGGCCCGCATCCTGCGGAATGACGGCCTGGACGTGCAGCGCGCCGCTATCCACGTGCTCCTTGATATCCGGCCAGTATTGTTGCGGAACGGTGAAATTCACGTAGATGGGATTCACCTGGTTGATCACCACGATCGGTACGTCGGCCACCTTCACCAGGTTGCCGGACTTGACCATGACGGTGCCGGTTCGGCCATCGAGCGGCGAATTGATGGTGCAATATTCAAGGTTCAGTTCGGCGGTGTTGACGGCGGCCTCGTCCGCGTTGACCACCGCGTCGGCAGCGTCAGCGGCGCTCTTGAAGGAGTCCACCTGCTCGGCGGGGATCACGCCCTGGTCAAAGAGCGTTTTGTATCGCTGGGCCTGTGCGCGGTTGTAAACGTCGGTGGCTTTGTCACGGGCGAGCGTGGCCTTGGCCTGGGCGAGAGCAGCTTGATAGGGGCGCGGATCGATGGTGAACAACACCTGCCCCTTGGTGACAAAGTCGCCCTCTTTGAAATGAACCTGCTGCACTTCGCCGCCAACCTGGGCCCGAATCGAGACTGTCGAGATGGCCTCCACGTTGCCCACGGCCAACACTTCCACCGGCATGGTCTTCTGAGTGACCTTGCCGACGTTGACCGAAGCCGGCGGGCGCCCGGCAGGCGCCGCTTGCTGCTTGGCGCATCCCGCCACAAACAAACCCAGCGCGGCCACGCCGATTGAAGCGAGAGCCCGTACCATGCATGCTTCCACGTTTCTATGAGACCTGGTCATAGTCGACTACCCGCGTTCAATATGGGTGTGCCTATCTCCGAAATACAGTGATGAGGTCTTGGACGCCCGAGACTGCAACCTGGTTACACTGGACCGCGCGTCCGTTGGTGCATCGCCGGGTGACTACCAGTTTGGCCCAAGATCCGCCCACCGCACCCCGCCACAACCCGTTGGAGGGGGGTACTAATACGATCCATTAATCCCTTCGCAGGGACGCCATTTTCACCGCGCGGCGCGCTGTTATTCTACGCCTGAAGGCCCACCTCTCGGCCTGATTTTGGCCTGATTTCGGGATGTCTGCCGAGATGGAATCTTCCGAGTGCCCCCAAGATCTGAAGTTGGCCCGGCTTTCCAGGTACCAATAAAGTTGTACCGGACAAATGCGTCGAATGTGCCACACATTGTCCGAGCGACTCGATTGTCGGTGCCGGAATTGCATGACGGCGCGTCTCGAGAGCTGCGCGTAGCCAATCCCAGATAAAAGAAATGGCCAGGACGATGCCATTTCGCTAGAGTATCGACTCATCGACCAAGTCCGAAAAGGAGTTCCTGATGCGACGAGTCGTGTTTTCAACTGTCTTGTTGTGCTTCGCTCTGGGCGGCTTCGCCGGCTCCGCAAAGGCGCAGACGTTTCCCTACGACCACATCCATTTGCTTGTGCCGGACACGGCTGCCGGGGCCAATTGGTATGAAAAATATTTCGGCGGAAAGCGAATCACCGAGGCGCCGGACCGGCTCATGTATGGCAGCACGCGTTTCATGTTCATCAAGAAGGCGGACGCCAAGCCGAGCAGCGGCAGCGTCGTCGATCACGTGTGCTTTTCGGTCGCGGACCTTGACGCGAAGATGAAGGAATTCCAGGCCGCGGGAGTCAAGATCGTGGCGCCGGCGCACAAGGCGCCGGGCCTCGGCGAGGCCGCGATGGTGGAGGATCCCTGGGGCGCGCGCGTGGAAGTTGTGCAGGATCCCAAGCGGCTCGGGCTGCATCACGTGCACCTGGTGGCGCCAAATCCGGAGGAAGCTTTCACCTGGCTGCTGGCGAAATTCGGCGGCCAGCGGACCAAGCTGAACGGAAAGCTCGACGCCATCCGGTACAGCTCGCCCGGGTTCGCGGACATGTGGATCCTCGTGCAGCGCGGCGACTCTGAGCCCAGCGAAGGCCACGCCATCGACCACATCGGCTGGCGCTCCACGGGCCCCTTGACGCAGACCATCGACGGCCTGCGCGCCAAGGACGTCAAGGTGCTAACCGAACCCAAGCCACTGAGCCTGCCGAACGGTCCGTCCATCAACTATGCCTACGTCGCGGGACCCGCGGGCGTGAAGATCGAACTGGTGGAGCGGCCAGGCCTGAAGCCGGGCGAGTAACGCCGACAAATTCATTCGTTGGCGATCGTTCGCGCCGTGAACTTCGAAAAGAAGACTCTCGGACATTCGAAAGCTGGGAGCACAAAAATGAAAATCCCCTGGCAGCTTTTGCCGGTCGCGCTGGCTGCAACGATCTTGTCCGTGAGCGCGCAGGCGCAAACGGACTTCAGCAAAATCCAAATCATCACCACTAAAATTGCCCCGAATCTTTACATCCTGAGCGGCTCGGCGGGTCTCGATCCGGTGCATCAGGACGCCGCGGGCGGCCGCGTTGGCGTGCTGGCGGGGCCGGACGGCGTATTCATGATCGACGCCCAGTACCCCCAGCTGAATGAAAAACTTCTGGCCGCCGTCAAGCAGATCAGCACAGAGCCGATCCGTTACATGGCCAACACCCACATTCACATCGACCACACCGGCGGCGATCCGTTCTTCGCAAAAATGGGCGTCACGATCTTTGCGCGCGAAGAACTGCGCGACGAGATGATGCACCCGCCTGCACTCGCCAATGGCGACCCCGCGCCCGCGCGCGATCCGGCCGGGCTGCCGGTCGTGACCTACGGGCTCGGCAATCCGGTGAAGATCCATATGAACGGCGAGGTGATCGACTTGATTGGGGTGCGCGCGGCGCACACCGGTGGCGACACGATGGTGCGTTTTGAAAACGCCAACGTAATTTTCATCGGCGATTTTTACCGCGATTTCGGCTATCCCTACATCGACCGCGCCAATGGCGGCTCGCTGAAAGGGATGCTGGAGGGCTGTGATTTCCTGGAGGAACTCGCCGGTCCGGACACCACGCTCGTTCCGGGCCATGGCGAAATCATCAAGCGCACGCGGATCGCGCCGTACAAAGCAATGATTCTTGGCGTCCGTGACAAAGTGCAGCAGATGATCGATCTGGGCAAAACCGAGCAGGAGGTGGTGGCCGCCAACCTGACGGCTCCCTTCGACGCCCAGGTTCCCGGCGGCAACCTGACCGCCGGCGCGGGACAGACCAGCGCGCAGCGCTTCGTGACCGAAGTGTATCGGGAATTGAAGGGCAGCAAGTAGCCGTGCCAGGACTCAGCTCGGCATCTAGCGCCCGCCTTCAGGCGGGCATTGTGGCGGCACGACCGGATGCCCGCCTGAAGGCGGGCGCTACACTCTTCATAGCCTCCACCGCTTCCGCAAAAAAGTCATGTAGATATCATTTGACGGGCCCGACGAGAGAGAGTAGTGCTGGAGTCCCAAACTGTGCACTCTTAGGATTTCGCAATCGTTAGATCGACAGGAGGATTTTGGCATGAAGCTCACGAAATGGAGCGCGGTGCTCTCGGTTCTGCTCGCGGTTCTGGCTCTCGGCTGGATCGGAGTAAGCGCCCAGAAACGCGGCGGAGCTCCCCCGCCGGCAACGATCCCCACGTTTTCCACCGAGAATATCGGCCGCGAGGGCCATTTCTATGTCGGCGGCAAGTGGACGACGGAAGCCGGCAACGAAACCATGGACGGCGCTATGTATGTGGAGACTTGGGAACCGAAGAAAATCACGCATCCATATCCGGTGGTGTTCGTGGTATCGAGCGCAGGCCAGGGTGAGTATGAATTGGAGCAGACTCCCGACGGACGGCCGGGCTGGGCCTACGATTTCGTGAACCGCGGCTACACTGTCTACATGATGGATTTTCCCGGCCACGGGCGCTCGGCATTCATTCCCGGCGTTGACGGCAAGCCCACTCCTCCGCGGTCCGGTCCGCTGATGGAAGAAGTGTGGTCGGGCGGTCGTCCTCCGGCAACTCCCGAGACCAGCTGGCCGCAGCACACCAAGCAGACCCAGTGGCCGGGCACCGGCAAAATGGGCGACCCCGTGTTTGACTATTACGCCAAGACCGAAGTCCAGGGCGTTACGGGTGGAGCTCATCTGCAGGCGGCAGCCATTGCGGACGTTGAGGAACTAATTGACCGGATCAACAAACCAATCATTTTGTTTCTGCATTCGGGAGAGTCGTCGACGGGATGGGTAATTGCCGATCAGCGCTCGAAATCGATCAAGGGCATCGTCGCAGCGGAGCCGGTAGCGCCGCCGATCGTGAATGAGGAGCGAGGCCAGACCGGCCCGGGGCGCCTGTGGGGTCTCTCCGATCTTCCCATCCACTACGAACCGCCGGTGAATACTCCCGCCGAATTGCATCCAGTCAAGCAAGATAAGGCCGACGGCCCGGACCTGCATCCCTGCTGGGTGCAGCAGGAGCCGGCGCACAAACTGGTGAACCTGCAAGGTATCCCGATCCTGGAATTTTCCGGTGAAGCGAGCTACCACCGTCCGTATTCGCACTGCGTGGCCAAGTGGCTGAATCAGGCCGGCGTCAAGACGGAATTTGTGCGGCTCGAGGACGTGGGCCTGCCGGGCAATGGCCACCAGATGATGTCCGAGAAGAACAGCGCGGGAATTTCAAAGTTCTTTATGGACTGGCTCGACAAGAACGTGCACTAAGCACGTTGTCATTCTGAGCGAAGCGAAGAATCTCTCTTTTGTTCTTTGCATGGACTTAAATCGAAGAGAGATTCTTCGCTTCGCTCAGAATGACAAAACCCAGGCATTTTCCGCATGTTGTTCAGGCGGGCATCCGCGGCCACGCAAATTGCCCACCTACAGGCGGGCCCCACAACCCAAGTTACTTATCCGCCAGATAGAAATATCCCACGCGATCGTTTGAGGGGCTGCCATACCATAGGCGGCCCTGATCATCCGGGAAAAATTCTCGCAAGGTATTTTCCGAATGCGGATAGGGATATTCGACGACCTTTCCGGTGTTCGGGTCGAGGCAGCCGAGTTCGTCCATGTAATACGAGGCGTACCAGATTTTGCCGTTGCGATCGACGCCCAGGGCGTACGGGCTCGGACGCGCTCCGGGCAACACGTATTCCTTGAACGTTTCGGTTTTCGGGTCGAAGTGCGCGACCTTGCCGGAAAAATATTCTCCGAACCAGACCGTGCCGTCCGCGGCGACTTGAATTCTTCGCGGCTCGCCTTTGGTCGGGGGCGCCCAGCTTTTTTGCTCGCCCTTGCTGTTCACTCGATAGAGTTTGCCGTCATCGCGCAAGCCGCCGGCCCAGACGTTGTCGTCCTTGTCGATCGTAATTCCGTAGTAGGAACCATCGTCAGCATGGAACGCAGTGAACTTGTGCGTTTCAGGATCGAAGCGATTGAGCGGATTTCCGGTGCTCCAGACCATGCCCTTGGAATCGACGCGAATCGTGTGCGTGGTTCCCACCGAGGGGGATTCGTACTCGGTCACCTGTTTCGTCGCGGGATCGAGATGGCCAATCTTGTTTTTGAATTGCTCGGAGAACCACACCGTGCCGTCGGCCGCGGGAACCGCGGAATGGATACGCAGAACGTCGGGACTGGACACCGGAAAATCTTCCAGCGCGCCGGTCTTGGGGTCCAGCCGGGCGATTTTGTTTACCGGCCCGTTGTAGGGAATCCAGACATTTCCCTTTTTGTCAGGCGCGGCGCTCCAGGGAAATTTCCCACCCACTTCATACTCGACGTAAACGATGTTCATCGCGTCATCGCCGAACGACTGGGCCACTTTGTCGTAGCCCGGCACGTCCACCGGCGATTTCGGCAGCGTCGAGTCTTCTCCAAAAATGCTGTTCAAGTACGTGGCGATATCGCCGGCTTCCTGATCGTTGATGCGCACGCGCATAGTGGTGCGCATGTATTCGACGCGGTCCCGCCATCCGGCTTCATCGCGAACCGTGGAGGCCATCCGCGTCTGAATTCCGTGGCAGGCCGCGCAGGTGGCCGTCGGCTGTCCGGGCTGCGGAGTGAACAGCGCACCTTTCCCTTTTCCTGCCGGCAACAATTGATCCGCCTGGTAGAGCGAAACGTCGCTCCAGTGCACGATTCCCTTGGTCAGGGCAAATTCAAACGAGACGGACTGGTCCTCGGTGAGGCTGACTCCCCGGCGCGGCTGCGCCTGGAAACCGACGGCGCGGATTCGCACGTCATATTCGCCCGCCGGCAAGTTCGGAATGCGGTACTGCCCGTCTTTTCCGGACAGCACATTGACCGTAATCTTCGTTTTCGAGTTCCTGGCCTGGACGAACGCTCCGCGGAACGGCGCGCCATCCGGGCCCTTCACCGTGCCGGTGACTGTGGCTCCATTGGCAGACGCGGCAAGAAAGAAACCTGCGGCGATGATCCATAGCACTCTTCGGGACAGCTGCATGGCTGATGCCCCCTTTGCGCCCGCCAAATTTTCCGGTACGGGCCGCGGTCCAACTTTGTTTTAGCTCAACTCCGGCTGCGGCTCCTACGAATTGTGACTGACATAGCTGGAGGTGGCAATCGAAATGACAAAAAACAAGAGCGCGCCTTCGACGAAGGTGTGATAGGAAATTTCGTTGCCTTTCGTTGTGAATGCCAACGTGTTCAGGCCGATTATGTTGAGCGCTCGCGCGACCAGCGCGAGGACTGCAAGTATCGCGCCGAGCCAGTAACTCCACTGGATTACGTGCTTTCCCATGTTGCCCTCCTCATGGTGCAGTTTGATTTGGCCTGGGGGAAGGTGTGCACGCATGAAACTACATCCGACAAAATGCGGAGTCAACGAACATCGTGTTTTAAGCGGGACAGCTTTACGTAGGACAGGCTTCAGCCTGTCTGGTTTAAATGTCAGCCAGCCGCACATCTAAACCAGACAGGCTGAAGCCTGTCCTACTCAGCCGATTCAGTACGCCAGGTATGGCCCCGTTCCGCCCGGCGTCGATTTGCCTTCTATCGCCGAATAAACATTGCGGCCGAAAAAGAACGGCAATCCAAAATCAAACATCCCAGGGCTCGGCCCGGCTAGGCCATTCACCGCTGCGTTGTTGACATTGCTGACCAGAAAATCCCCGTTGCTGACGAGAAACGAAGTTGCGGCGCTGGCGCCGTTGGTGCCGGCCTCGGCGTTGTCGGTCACGGAAATCGTTTGCGCGGACGCAGGACAGTACAGGAAAGTCAGGTCGAGGCACACGGGCAGTCCGGTGGCCGTGGCGTCCAGAAAATATATGCCGTTCGAGCCGCTGTCCAGAAAACTCATGTACGGCGTGCCTTTGTAGGTGGTGCTGAAATCCCCAAATTGATCCGTTCCGAATACCGTGGCCCCGCCAAGGCCGTTGTTCGCCTGCGTGCCGATGCCGAAAATGAGAGACCCGCTGACACCGGCCCCGGCTCCAGTTACGGCCGGCAACTCGACGATCACTCCGTTATTGTCGGTAGTGAAGGACGCCACCGGATTTTGCACCTGCCGCGCCAGCGATTCCGTCGTGTCCACGCATCCGCTGGCCGGGCAGGAATAATACGTTCCCTGGCTGAGCGTTCCGGCTGAAACGCAATCCGCTCCGCAATCCTGCACGGATTGTCCGATGCCAAGCAAACCATTCGCGCCCAAGTTGGCGAGGTTGTCTTCCGGCTGTCCCTGGCTACTGCAATCCGCTGGAACCGTGGGAAGGCTTGCGGGCCCAATGATCTGCACGGGAAGAGAGCTGGCCTGCTCTCCGGCGATTTTCACGTCGGCGGTCGCCACGGCTCCCCAGGTGACACCGTCGGCAAACACCGCGCACTCCCCCATCGGGTTTCCGTTGCCGTCCGTCTGCGCCGGAAGCGAAGCGCTAAGCGCGGAAGAAAGAATTCGCAGGCCGGACGAGCCGGTATCAACCAGGATGCCGCTAATCGTCTGGCAATTGGTGGTGCTGCTGGGAGCGCAGACGGTGACGCTGGTGAATGCTCCGTCCACGTAGTTGAAGCTGGAACCCAGCGCAGAAGCAGGCCCGACGTTGACCGAAATCGGCTGCACGTTGGAAACCGGAGCTGTCGTCGTTTGAGCCTGGGACACGTTCGCCGAACCGCTACTCGAGCCGCATCCGAACAGCGCGATCGACGCGAACGCTAAAAACAAAACGGGGAAAACTCGCGCACTTGCCTTCCTCATTGCAAATCCTCCGGGCGAACCCCGGCGGGCAAAGCCTGGGGAAGGTAAGCCTTTCCAACCAGCGACCGCATGTGCCCGCCCATCTGGATCGTCAGGCCCGGTTGCTGAATGAGCAGCGGCCCATGGCCGTGGCGCGCGGCTCGCTGTGCCTGCACGCCTTGCACGTAGGCATCGTAGTAGGAACCCAGGATTTGATGAAGATCAGGGTGCGAGCGTCCCTGCCAACTAAGACCAAACACGTTTCCGGATCGCGAAACGTATTCGCGCAGCGTGACTCCGCTGGGCGCCTGAATTTCATGCACGTCGTAGGAATCCTTGCTGGTGGTGCGCAACGTTCCCTGCATTTTCACTTGGTCGTCATGCACGGAGGACACATCACCGCCCAGCGAAGCGCTGGCGGAATATGGCACGGCTAGAGCAGCAAACAAGAAGCTAAAAACAAACGGTATGATTCGCTTCATAATTAACGTTCCATCCCCAGGCCGAATTGGTTCCCAAACTAAGATGCCAAACCGATGATTTGTGCGGCCCGCGAGAATTCGCTTTCTTCGCCAGTAACGCGGCGTGGGGCTGAAAAGCACCACCCGTTTGCGTGAAAAGCACCAGGCTATCGCCAACCGGAAATGCACCCGGCTCGCCCCACCCGCAGTAATCTCCTGATAATAAATAGATTACAAAGCAACACGCGGAACACCGCCGGTTTGGAATCCGCCCTGCATCATTGCTATCGAATGGATGGAATGAACGAGTTGGAAGTAACGAGGAGACGACAAATGACGCGATACTGGAAATACTCCGCGATGCTGCTTTTGGCGATGGCCATTATTGTTCCGGCGGCGTCCGCTCGACCCGGCTTCGTCGTTGGCTTCGGCGGTCCGTTTTATGGGCCAGCATACTATGGCGGTTGGTATGGCCCGGCCTACGTCGTGCCCTACCGCGCACCTGCTTACACGGGTAGCGTGAAGTTTGACACCAAGATGAAAGATGCCGGTGTGTTCGTGGACGGCGGCTACGCCGGAACCGTCAAGCAACTAGGGACGTTCCCGCTGCGCCCGGGCAATCATGACATCGAAGTTCGAAATCCGGCCGGCCAGACCATTTTCCAGGAAAAGGTTGACGTGCTCGCCGGCAAAACCATCAAGCTGGCGCTCTAAGCGGATGGGGTAGGTGCGGTAGCACGACGGGGCCGGACTGGCGGAGCGGTCCGGCCCCTTATTTCATCGAACGCACATACCCTAAATCGTGTACAACTCCGCTCGCCTTGACAGCAGTCTTATTAGCATCCAGCCCCGGAGCTAGACGTGTGGGCGAAGATGAATTTCTCAAGGCTCGCTGCTCTATTGTTCTTGCTCGCCGGGATTACTCCACTGGCCCACGCGAACGTTACCGTCCTGCTCGAAGAGCCTTATAGCTACGATGGCGCGCTGGCCGGCACGGGGCACACGGCGATTTATCTGAACCGCGTATGCGCCGCAACGCCGGTCACCGTGCGGCGCTGCGAACCTGGTGAGCGCGGCGTGGTCATCAGCCGCTACGCGCGAATCGCGGGATATGACTGGATCGCGATTCCTCTCGTTCCCTACCTGTATGCCGTGGAAAATCCGGATGACGTTCCGCTCTATGCGGATACCAAGCTGGTGGCGTTTCTGCGCGATCAATACCGCCGCGAGCATCTGGAGGATCTTGCTCCCGACGCGCCGGGCGGCGAAACGCCCAAGGGCGACTGGTACGAACTCGTTGGATCTTCGTATGACCGCACCAACTACGGTTTTGAAATTGAAACCACTCCGGGGCAGGACGACGCCTTCATCGCCTACCTCAATGCCCGGCCCAATCGCGCCGATTACCAGTTCATCCGCCGCAATTGCGCGGACTTTGTTCGCGAAGTCCTGAATTTTTACTACCCTCATTCGGAATCGCGCGCCAACATCGCGGACCTCTTCGTCAGCACGCCGAAACACGCGGCCCGGTCCCTCGTGAAGTACGGCCAGCATCACCCGGATCTGGAATTTACGCGGTTCGTCATTCCGCAAGTTCCGGGCAGCGTGAAGCGCAGCCGTCCGGTGCGCGGTGTTCTGGAGTCGGTGTTTCGCGCGAAGAAGTACGTGGTGGTCCTCGCGGCTTTTCATCCGATCATTGCCGGCGGCGTGGTGTCCGTTTATGCGATCGGTGACCGCTTCAATCCCGCCAAAGGCGCGGACGTATTCAGCCTCACCGGCGCGCCCGAAGCTCCGCCGACGAAGGATGAGCGCCGCGCGTATCTGAAGAAACTGCGCACGCTGGCCGCAGCGAGCGCGGACAAGGAGAACGTTCCGAACGGCATCACCTGGCGGGAATTTGTGGAGAGGTCCCATCCGGAATTCGATGCGGATCAGAGAGCCACTTTGCAAACTTCCGATGAAGAGGGCGCTGTGGAGGTGGGGGTCACGCGGCCAGATCTTCAGAGCAACAGCGCCCCGGTGGAACTGGAAAAGGGCCTGATGATTTCGCGCATGGAACAAACGCTGGCGCGTAACCGCGCGCCCAGAATATCCGGCAGCGAACTTCGCGCGGATTGGCTGCTGCTGCAGAAAATCGACGAGACTCAACGGTTGAACTCGGCGCGGAAGCTGGAGCCGGGAGCTTCTTCTTCTGAAAGAGCGGCTGGTCACAGCTCTGACTGAATTTAAAAATGCGATGCGAAAAAAGCGCGTCGTTGTCATTCTGAGCGAAGCGAAGAATCTCTCTTCGACTTCAGCATACGAGAACAAACACGGAGAGATTCTTCGCTTCGCTCAGAATGACAACGTTTTCAGTTTTGCCGCAGCCTGCTCAGTCCTACTCCCTGGGATCCGGTGGTTCGAAAATAGACCACTTCTCCGGTGAACTTCCGCAAGCTAAAGCGTGCGCCACTTGCTTTCCTTTCTTGCCTTCCTTGCGTCTGAAATGGAGAACAGACGTGTGACCCGACTTCCCTGCCACCATGTTCAGCGGCCTCGCTCGCGCTTGGCCACTGCGCGGGAACGATTGACAGGAGGCAGCAAGGTTCATAAGATTGTGTCTCGCAATGTCAACCTGAGGCTGTGGAACCTTAACTGTCTCGTATGCGTCTGTCTCAAAGAGAATCCTTATGATTAAAGTCAATGCACTCACGAAAAAGTATGCGCACACGACGGCCGTCGACCAGATCTCATTTGAGGTGCAGAAGGGCCAGATCGTCGGCTTCCTGGGTCCCAACGGCGCCGGTAAAACGACGACGATGCGCATGCTCACCTGCTTTTTGACGCCGACCAGCGGGACGGCCACTGTCGCCGGCTTTGACATCCTGGAGCAGCCGCTCGAGGTGAAGAAACGCATCGGCTACCTGCCTGAAACGCCGCCGGTTTATCCGGAAATGAGAATCGACGAATACCTCGCATTTGTCGGCCAGCTGAAGGGACTTTCCGGAACGGATTTGCGCGCGCGCGTCGATTATGCCTGCGAGCGCTGCGCGGTCGCCGATGTTCGCGGAAAGATCATCGGCAAGCTTTCGAAAGGCTACCGGCAGCGCGTCGGTCTCGCCCAGGCCATCATTCATAACCCGGACGTCCTGATCCTCGATGAGCCGACCGCCGGCCTTGATCCCAAGCAGATCAACGAGACGCGCGACCTGATCAAGAGCCTGGCGGGCGATCACACCATCATCCTCAGCACGCACATCCTGCCGGAAGTTAGCCAGACGTGCGAGCAGGTGATCATCATCAGCAAAGGCAAGATCGTGGCCACCGATTCGGTGAGCAACCTGCAGCAGCGGGCGCGCTCTGGAGAATCCGTTCTGGTCGAGGTCGCCGGGCGCAATGGCAGCCTCGATCCCGCCGCGGTGCAGCACAAGCTGGAACAGATTGCCGGAGTGAGTCGCGTGGTGGCTAAGGCCGACGGCCAGAAGCGCGTCATTTTTGAAGTGGAAGCGAGCATCCGCGGCGTGCGGGGTGAGGTGGCCCGCGCGGTGGTCGAATCCGGCTGGGACTTGAACGAGCTGCGCCCCACCGCACTAAGCCTGGAAGAAATCTTCCTGCAACTGACTGGATCGGAAGCGCCACCCGAGATGGAACCCGTGGCCGCAGGGGGAACCCAGCAATGAGAAACGTCTGGATTATTTGCCGGAAGGAACTGCGCAGCTATTTCGTCTCTCCGGTGGCTTACATTCTGTTGGTGATGTTCGCCGTGATTTTTGGCTTCTTCTTCTGGAACTCTTTGGGCTATTTCGTGAACATGGCCATGGAAGCGACGCTCGAAGGCGAGCAGTTCCCGATGAACGTGAACGAGCAGGTGGTGCGGCCGCTGCTCTCCAACATCAACGTGATCGGGCTGTTTTTCATTCCGCTGATTACCATGCGCCTGTTTGCCGAGGAAAAGCGCAGCGGCACGATCGAACTGCTGACGACGTCGCCGGTCAGCGACACGCAGGTGATCATCGGCAAGTGGCTCTCGGCGGTCATCATGTACGGATTGATGCTGCTCACCACGCTGCTGGACGTGCTGTTCCTGTTCCGCTACGGCAACCCGGATTGGAAGCCGCTGCTGATCGGATACCTGGGATTGCTGCTGCAAGCCGGCGGACTGATCGCCATCGGAACATTTATTTCCACGTTGACTAAAAACCAGATCATCGCCGGCGCGGTGACCTTCGGCGTTTGTCTGTTGCTCTGGGTCCTGGGCTGGGTCAGCCAGTATGAGAACGCTACGTGGGCGCAAGTGCTTTCCTACATGTGCGTAATTACGCATTTTGATTCGTTTGCCAAAGGCGTGCTCGATTCCAAGGACGCCATCTTCGATGTAACGGTAATTTTCCTGGGATTATTTTTTACGGCGCGATCGATGGAATCGATGCGGTGGAGGTCGTAGTGAATCGCAAGTGGATGGAAGCACGCCAAACCAAGTATGCCGCAAGCATCACCCTTTATATCCTGGTGATCCTGTGTATCGTGACGGTGGCCAATGTTCTGGCCAACCGCTACAACAAGTCCTACGACTCAACGTCCAACAAGCGCTACAGCCTCTCCGATCAGACCAGTAAGATCGTGAAGGGCTTGGCGCAGCCTGTGTCGATCACCTACTACGACAAGTCCACTGCATTCCAGACCGGCAAGGACCTCCTCGACCGCTACGCCACGCTCTCGCCGAAAGTTCATCTCGACTACATCGATCCCGACAAGAATCCGCAAGCCGCGCGGGCCGCCGGCGTCACCAAGTACGGCACCGCCGTGGTGCAGATTGGCGCGAAAAAAGAAGACGCCAAGAGCATGACCGAAGAAGACGTTACCGGCGCGATCATTCGCGACCTCAAGAGCGACACCCGCAATGTCTGCTTCGTGACCGGCAGCGGCGAGCGCCAGATCGATGACGCCGATCGTCCGGGCCTTTCACACTGGAAGGATTCCCTGACCAAGGACGACTACACCTCGAAGGCGATCAACCTGCTGGAGAAGCCGGAAGTGCCCGCGGACTGCACGGTATTGGTGGTGGCCGGACCCAAGAGTGACTACCAGCAGCCGGAAGTCGATGGCATCAAGAACTACGTGGAAGGCGGCGGGCGCGCCATGTTCCTGCTCGATCCTCCGCTGAAGATCGGGCGCCCAACGGCGGACAACGACGCTCTGGACAACATGCTGCAAGCCTGGGGCGTGAGCGTCGAGAAAAACCTTCTGCTGGACCTAAGCCCGGTCGGGCAACTGTTTGGAGTTGGGCCGACCATCGCGCTGGTTTCCAACTACGATCCTCAGCCGATCGTGAACGATATGAAGGGCACCGCCACGGGCTTCCCGCTGGCGCGTTCGCTGACCGTGAAAAACACGGACAAGTCCACCGTGCAAAAGCTGTTTGAGTCTTCGGAGACCAGCTTGGCGACCACCAAGCTCGATACTCCGAACATCAATCCCAAGGACCCGAGCAACAAGCCCGGCCCCATGACCATCGGCGCCGCCGGAACCTACAAGACCGGCAAGGAGAATTCCGAGGGCCGCTTCGTAGTGGTGGGCAGTTCTTCATGGGTGACCAATTCCTTCATCTCCTTCAACGGCAATAGCGATCTGGCGATGAACGCCATGAACTGGCTCTCCTCGGACGAAGACATGATTTCCATTCGCCCGAAACCGCCCGAAGACCGCAAAGTCAACATGACCGGAGCGCAATTCAACTGGGTCCGCATCAGCAGCCAGTTTCTCCTGCCGGGAGCGCTTTTGCTGGCGGGACTCTCCGTGTGGTGGCGCAGGCGATAAGGCCGGCGCCGGTTCGGTACAACTTACCGCGGGACAAATGACATGATGAAGATGCGACAGCTCGTGGTGGCCACCGTTGTCCTGGCAGCGCTGGCCGCGACGCTTTACTGGTCCAATCATCGCAAGCCGGCGGCGGACAGCGTCAGCGCCAGCCCCAGCGCGAGCAACGCCCGGGTCGTTGGGCTGACCCAGAGTGAAATCACCAAGCTGGAAGTGAAGAAGAAGGGCGGCGACGACGTTGTTCTGGACCGTTCCAGCAACAACATGTTGAACTGGAAAATCACTTCTCCCAAACCTCTAGTCGCGGACCAGGATTCCGTTTCCACGATTCTCTACAATCTATCGCCGATGGACGGCGCGACGCTGATTACCGACAAACCCACCGATCTGAAGCAATTCGGCCTCGCCGATCCGGAGGCCCAGATTTCCGCGACACTAAAAGATGGAAAGACGAGTACTGTCTTGGTCGGCGATGAAACGCCGACGGGCGACTCCGCTTACGTCATGGTCGCCGGCGATTCCAAAGTTTATTCCGTCCCCAAAAATACGAAGACGAATCTGGACAAGAGCCTGAGCGACCTGCGCGACAAGCGCCTCCTGCCGGTGGATTATGACAAGCTCACCAGCATGGAAATCAACGGCGGAAAACTGCACCTGACTTTCGCTTCCGTCAACGGCAAGTGGACCGTGCGCAGCCCCGAGACGTTGCGCGGGGACAGTTCCAAGATGGAAACGATTATCGAAAAATTGCGCACCGCTACCATGGACCCGAACGCCCCGGACGCGGAGAAGAAGAAGGCCGCTTCCCTGTTTGCCTCCGGCTCTCCGATCGCGACGCTGAAGGCCACGGATGCCAACGGCTCACAGGAATTGCAGGTCCGCAAAACCAGCGACGGCTACTACGCGAAAAGCGGTGCGATGGATGGCGCGTACAAAGTGCCCAACGAGCTGGGCGACGCCATCAATAAGGACACCGAGGATTTTCGCGAGAAGCAGGTATTCGATTTTGCGGAGCAGGATCCGGGCAAGATCGAAATGCACGCCGGGACGAAAGCCTACTATCTGACGCACAGCGGCGATGACTGGTGGTCCGACGGAAAGAAGATGGATGCTGTCGCGGTTGAGGAATTTCTGCGGTCGATTCGCACGCTGACCGCGACGAAATTCGAGACCGGCGGATTTTCCAGCCCGGTGATGTCCTTCATCGTGACATCGAACGACGGCAAGCGCGTGGAGAAAGTCGACATCGCCAAGAGCGGCAGCGGCTACCTGGCGAAACGGTCGGACGGACCGGCGCTGTTTGCGCTGGACGCAAAAGTTGTGGATGACATTCAAAAAGCCGCGGATGGATTGAAGCCTGCCGAAGTTCCCGCGCCCGCCAAGAAGTAAGCAAACATCTTCGAACAAAAACAGTTCAGCCTGTGAGGTTGGTGCTTGCAAGCACCAAACCCCACAGGCTGAAGCCTGTGCCGCTTTCAAACGCTACGCGTTTGGATACCAGTCCAGCAGGCGCACATCGATGCCCGTGCCATCCAGGGCTTTCTTGAACGCCATGGTGTCCTGTCCCTTGTAGTGATACGGAATCGCTACCTTGGGATGGAAGGCCTTGACCGCGTCGGCCGCTTCTTCCGGCGTCATGGTGTAGGGCAGATTCATGCAGATGAACGCGACGTCAATGTTCTTGAGTGCGCGCATTTCGGGAATCCCCTCGGTGTCGCCCGAAAAGTAGAAGCGCTTGCCGCCGTAGGTCAGCACGTAGCCGTTGCCGCGGCCTTTGTCATGGAACAGTTTGCCGGGAGCGGGCCCTCGCGACGCCGTGGTGTTGTACATGGGAATCGCTTCGATGGTCCAGGCGCCCCAGGTGGTCTTTTCGCCGTTTCCAAGAGCCTTGGCGGTAGTTACGGTTTTGGCAACCGCAGCCGGAGCGATAATCTCCGTTCCGTCTTTGCTTTCAGCCTTGATCAGATCGGGATCAAGGTGGTCGCCGTGGATATCCGTAATCAGGATCAGGTCGGCTTTCGGCAGGCCGGCAAAATTCGCCGGCTTGGCCGGATCGATGATGATGATTTTTCCGCCCGCTTCGATTTCCAGCGAGGCGTGGTACACCGGCGTAATGGTCACCGCCCCTTTCGAGGTATCGAATTTCTGGACCGGCCGCGTCTGTGCCGCGGCGGCCCCGGCGAGCGACAGCATGGCCGCGCCGGCAAGAATAATGAGAATTGATTTCATCTTTTCACTCCTGTGAAGAAATTCACCCTAAGCGGCCCGAATGTTAACACGCGCCGCGCGAGCGGCACAATCCACAAGGCCGCGGATTCGCAGCCCCAGCCCTCTAATGGAACCATGCCCTACGAACCACACATGGCCGCAATTGCCGCGTAATTTCGCCCGAGTGCCTAGTACAGGTGCAGCCTGTACTAAAGAACAGATGGCTCTTTCGCACTCATTTCGGCGCCGCCACGCCGCATGTTTGCCCCGCGGTTACAATGGGTAGAAGCGTCCTCGGCCTCATCATCACCGGAGCGATACATCACATGAGCGATACGCCCTACACCCTGGCCCGTTCCACTCCGCGTTTCGCATTTATCGCCGAAGCGGAAATCGTAGGCATCATGAAGGATCGCGCGCGCGTCTCGGAATTGAGCGCCCGCGGCTGCTACATCGACTCGATCAATCCCCTTCCGAAAGATACTCCCATTCGTTTCATCATTCGCTACGGCTGCAGCACCTGCGAGTTTTCCGGGACGGTCATCTACACCCACGCCGGCTTCGGCATGGGCGTGGTGTTCGGCGAACTCACCGCCGAGCAGCGCTCGACTCTGGACGTCTGGCTCGACGAACTCGCGAGAAAAATGGATTGATTTCGTGAACATCGCGGCTCCCGGCCGCGCCCCGCATCGACCTTTGATCTTGCCACCTCCGGACAATCTGCCGCGGGCCGTCCTTTCTTGACGTGGTTCTTGCCCTCCGATACTGTTGCGATGTTTCTCACGCAGTTGCACAAAATTCCCGGCTTTCGAACACGAGGAAATGACCGACATGCCTGCTCCCTTTCGCGCTGAACACGTTGGCAGCCTGCTGCGCCCACCCGAACTGCTGCAAGCTCGAGCCGCGCACGCCGCCGGCAGTCTCCCGCTCGACCAGCTTCGCGCCGCGGAAGATCGCGCGATTCTGGAAGCGCTGAAGAGGCAAATCGAATTGGGTTTGGACGTGATTACCGATGGTGAAATGCGTCGCGGCTCCTGGCTCACCGACATGGCCGATGCCGTCGACGGATTTGTTCCCGAGCGCGTGCCGCTCGAATGGAGAGGTCCGGGCGGAGGAATTGAAGGCAGCACCGCGCACGCCGCCGGAGCGAAACTCCGCAAACTGCGAAAGATGACCGGACACGAAGTTCCCTTCTTGAAGAAAAATACGCGCGCGCCATTCAAGGTGACGCTGCCCGCGCCGTCGAATTTCATGCTGGCCAGTTACAAGGCCGGGATCACCGAAAAATTCTATCCGACGCATGCCGACCTGCTGAAAGACCTGGTGGAAATTGTGCGCGATGAAATTCAGTGGCTGGTGTCGGAAGGCGTGCAATACATACAGTTCGACGCGCCATACTATTCCCACTACCTCGATCCGCGCCAGCAGGCGCACATGCGCCAGGCGGGAGTCGATCCCGATCAAGAGCTCGAAAATGCCATCGCCGGAGACAATGCCGCGATGCGTGACGTCCGGCGCGGCACAGACGTCACACTCGCCTTGCACGTTTGCCGCGGCAACAGCCGCAGCCGCTGGTACACCGAGGGCGGCTACGACGCCATCGCGGAAAAACTTTTTGGCCTGCTGCAGGTTGACCGGTTCTTGTTGGAATATGACACCGAGCGCTCCGGCGGATTCGCGCCGCTACGCCTGGTCCCGCCCGGCAAGACCGTGGTGCTCGGGCTGGTCACTACAAAAGAGCCGAAGCTGGAATCACAGGACGAACTGCTCGCGCGCATTGAAGAGGCCGCGCGGATTGTGCCGCTGGAGAATCTCGCTCTCAGCCCGCAGTGCGGGTTCGCGTCCGTGGCGGCAGGAAATTTAATTTCGGCGGAGGAACAGTGGAAGAAGCTGGAGCTGGTGGTGGATACCGCGCGCAAAGTTTGGGGCAAGGCGTAACGCCCACCCGCCGGCGAACATGTTCGAGCCGCGAACATGCCCGCCTGAAGGCGGGCGCTACACCCGCTCTGTGATTACAACGAACGCAGGAAATTCAGCAGGTCCTGCTTTTGATTCTCTGACAGGCCGTTGAAAAGTCGGATCACCGTGTTGGCTTCCGAACCGGGGCTCGCATGCGCCTCGATGGCCTGCATCAGATCGGACGTTCTCCCATCGTGCAGGAAAAACAGCCGCTGGCCGAGTCCCCAGAGCGGCGCCGTACGGAACTGGTCCGGACCTGCTCCTCCCTGTGACACTCCGTCGGCAAGCCCTGACCCCATGTGATGAATCAAAAGGTCGGAAAATAAATTGGCTTGAACGTTGCTGAGTGCGGCCACATACGACTTGCCGGTGGTCATGCTTGGTGTGTGGCATGCGGCACACCTGGCTACGTTTACAAACACATTGCGGCCATTCTGGATGGACTGCGAGCAACCGTTGCCGGTGCAGGCCGGCGTGGGCTGATCGAGGAAGCGCATGAAATCGGAAAACGCCACGAGGTCGCTCGGCCCGGCGACGGTGGACGTGACGTCAAAGTTGGTGGTGTCCTCAGGAGTCGGATTGATCAGGCAGCCCGCGGGAATCTGGTTTCCGGGATATCCACGCTCATTCGGGAAAAGCTCGTTGGTGATGCCCATCTCGACGTTGTAGGCCTCGCCCGAAAACATGAGCAGGGATTTGTTCTGCGCCTTCCAGCCAAAACGCGTGATGGAACCGTCGTTTCCGCTGCGATTCGGCGTTCCGGCGATGCCCAGGAGCTGCTTCGCAAACTGCTGCGCCCCCTGGTTGGCAACAATCGTGTCATCGCTAATACTTTCAATTAGACCCAGGCCGAAGGTGGGCGTGGGAATGCGGAACGACACGTTGTTCTCAGCCAGCGTGCGCTCGAAGTTCGGCTGAGCCATCTGGCAACTGCCTGCGTCGCTGCGGCCGGTGATCGTGAAGACTCCGTGCACGCCTCCGTCCGGCGTGCTCGTTAGCCGGCCGTTCTGGTCCGTAACCATTTTGAATCGCGCCTCGCGCACCGGCCCGTTCAGCGTGATAAAGGACGGAATCGTGTTGGTGGCGCCTTCCGCGTTGCCGATCGCGACCTGCGGATTGACGGCTGGGCTGGATCCTCCAACGTTCGGCTGCGCGTGGCAACTGGAGCAGGAGTTGGAATTGAACGATGGCCCGAGTCCATTATTCTTTCCGTTCTGTACACTCTCCACGTTTTGAAAACGCGTCTGCCCGTCCGTAAAGTACGACTGCTGCGAGGACGTCAGCCCGTTGATCGGACTCCCCGCAGCGGGCGTGCCAGTGCGCGGGCCCGGGTCGCGTGGAGTATTTTGCCCCTGAAGAACGAAGACGCCGGTCAGCACGAAAACGAGCAAGGACAAACTGCGGAGGACCAAACTTCGTTTGGGTTGCCGTTGAATGCCCGCAGCCAGTTGGGCCACAGAGCGTTTTGAAATTTTGAATTTGGCTTTCATGGCTTTCTCCCTTGATTTTGCGGGGCTGGGCGAGTACGAACGTTCATTGCGGCCTTGTTGGGTAAACCCTATTCCGCCCACCTCCGAAAATGGGTATCGATGGAGCAGATTCACCGTCCACCGAAATTCCACGGCATCCACGTTCTGCTCGCCCGTTGCAAAATGCGGGAAAAGCGAAAACCGTTTGCCCAAAATGATGATTTCGCGTGAAGCACTGCGACTTCCCCCCGGAAGCCCCACGCATGGAGGCAGAAGGTATTCCATTTCGACACACGATTAAACCTGTCCAGGGGGCTAGTTTTAGTAGCGTGCGAGGGACAGGTACGAGGGTTGGAGAAAACCTGCCCTCCATTAGAACCGTTTCTTGCGGCGATTATGTTGTAGGCTTCGCCCGCAAAAATGATCAGGGATTTGTTTTGCGCCTTCCAGCCGAAGCGGGTAATCGTGCCGTCGTTGCCGCTGCGGTTTGGAACGCCGGAAATTCCCAATTGCCGGCTGGCGGAATCCGCGAGGTTGGCGAGGATGGTGCCATCGGAAATATTTTCAATCAGCCCCGCGCCAAATACCGGCGTAGGGATGCGGAAGCTGAGGTTTCCATTGGCGTATTCAGCGGCAAAATCCGGTTGCGCCATGCTGCAACCCGGCGCATCTGACCGGCCGGCAATCGTGAAGAGGTCATGCACTGCGCCATCCGATTTGAAGCGCGCTTCGCGCACCGGTCCGTCCGGCGTGACGAAGAACGGGATGGTATTGCTGCCGCCCATGAGCTGCCCAACGGTGTACTGCGGATTTTGACCCACGTAAGGGTAGGCCTTGGCGCTGGGCGAGGTGCCGCCAAACACCGGCTGCGAGTGGCATGCGCCGCATGAGTCAGCGTTGAAGGTGGGCCCGAGTCCGCCGTTGCCGGGCGAAGTCAACGTCACGCCTTCCTCTTCCGTGAATTGCGACAAGCCGTTGGCAAAAAACGCGAGTTGCTCTGGAGTTAAGCCTGGAATCGGATTGCCTGGATTCGATGGATAAGTCGGATCGCCGGTGGCCACGAACCCGACACGGGGCCCCGGGTCCAGACTTGCCAGGGAATCGCCGGAACCATGGTCCTGGTCAAATCGCTGCGCCAGTGCAGCGCCTGTGGCCAGGCAGGCGGAAAAGAGAAAAACGAGAAGCTGAATCAGATGATACCTTTTCACGCTGCACACTCCTTACTCAACGAGACCGGCCCGAATTCGACGCGCACACCCGCAGAGAAATAACCGCGCTCGGGGACGCCGGAGCCCGCCGTCGAGAAGAAATATGAGACCAGCATTTCGCGCGTTCTACGCTCGCATTTTTTCTTTGTCACTAACAGTGACTATAGTAACACGAACGTATTCCCATCAATTCCTAAAATCATTTGTCCTGGAGGACAGAAACGGGACAGGCGGAATTCCCGTTCACGAGTATCTATCGGCAGTCACCACTTCGACTCTTGCCGGTTTCGATGTTTTCGGCCGGCGATGTTCCAGGACTGAAAGGACGGGACCAGAAGACTCGACAGGCTTCGCTCGCGGCATTTACACTGATCTCTGAGTTACGGAATGAAAAACCGACCAAGGGACGATGGAATGCCGATTGTCACGTACGTTTCCTCCAGCGGAGTTTCGTTAGCGATCGATTTGCCGGCCGGCATGTCCGTAATGCAGGGAGCCTTGAATCACCGGGTGGAAGGAATCCCTGGCGAGTGCGGCGGAAATTGCATGTGCGCGACGTGCCATGTGTATGTCGACCCATCGTTTCTGGAGCGCCTTCCGCCAATGACACCGAACGAGAAATTCATGCTGAGCATCGCCGCGGAAGGTCCCGAAGCCAATAGCCGGCTAAGTTGTCAGATCAAGATGACCGCCGCTCTGGATGGGATTACCGTCCGCATTCCCCGCAAGCAGAAGTGAATCGAAGAAGAGAGCCCTCTGAAGGAGGATGCCTCGGCGCCATGAAACCACGCGAATTTGTGAAACCTTTCCGGATTGCGGATGGAGCGCATTTCCGCCTGAAGGATTTCAATCCCGCCGAGACGCTGGGTTTGAAATCAAAGGAGCAGGCGCAAAAAGCTCTGGAGCGCGGAGTCGAGCGGCTCGCCGAGCTGCAGGGAAAGCTCTACGCCCAGGATCGCTGGGCGGTTCTGCTGATTTTGCAGGCGATGGATGCGGCGGGCAAGGACAGCACCATCAAGCACGTGATGTCCGGCGTGAATCCGCAGGGGTGCCAGGTGCATGCCTTCAAGGCGCCTTCGAATGAGGAGTTGCAGCACGATTTCTTGTGGCGCACTTCTCGAGCGCTTCCCGAGCGTGGGCAGATCGGAATTTTCAACCGCTCGTATTATGAGGAGGTGCTGGTCGTGCGCGTCCACCCGGAATTACTGGAGAGCGAAAGAGTTCCCGCGCCGCTGGTTTCGAAAGAGATCTGGGAGCAGCGCTACCAGGACATCAACGGTTTCGAACGCTATCTGTCACAAAATGGAATTGTGGTGTTGAAATTTTTCCTCTACTTATCGAGGAAGGAGCAAAAAAAGCGCTTCCTCGAGCGCCTGGAAGATCCGGAAAAGAACTGGAAATTCTCCATGAGCGACGCCATGGAGCGCCGGCACTGGGATAAATACATGCGCGCCTATGAGGACATGATCCGAAACACCAGCACCAAGCGGGCGCCGTGGCATGTTGTTCCGGCAGACCACAAGTGGTTTTCGCGGATGGTGGTCGCCCAGGCGATCATCGACGCGATGGAAAATCTGGATCTCTCGTTCCCCAAAATGGATGCCGAAAAACGAAAAGAACTGAAAAACGCCCGCCTGGCGCTGGAGCGCGAAACTTGAATGATGCAATTGTCGCGGCAAGGGTTGTGAACGATGTTCGGAAAAATCGGCACGCCGCGATTCATGGCGCGCGATGGAATTTCAGGAGACAATTTATTTACAACGAGTTTTACTGAAGTAGAACAACTTTGCCTGCCGGAACCGCATCGAATCTCCTAATTGTGAGAGAACAATGTGAAGTCCTTATTGTCGGAGCGGGTCCAGCGGGAATCGTTGCGGCGATCGCCGCGCGCAAACAAGGTTTGCAGGCGACCGTGCTGGATGCGCGAGTACCTCCGATTGACAAGCCCTGCGGAGAAGGCATCCTTCCCCAGGGTGTCGCCGCACTCGAATCGCTGGGCATTTCGCTGCCGCCTGGGGAAACCTTTCCATTTCGGGGAATCCAGTTCACGGACGCCGAACATTCGGCGCGCGCGAATTTTATCGGCGCAACAGGCCTCTCCATACGCCGCGTGAAATTGCATCAACTGCTGGTCGATCATGCCCTGGAGGCCGGCGTGGAATTCCGATGGGGAGCGCGCGCAACGCAGATCGATGACGGCATCGTGGCCGCCGCGAAAGAAAAATTCTCGTACCGCTGGCTCGTTGGCGCCGATGGACAGAATTCGGTAGTGCGCAAGTGGGCGGGGCTCGATTCGCCGGCCGTTCGCCGGAAACGTTTCGGGTTTTGCAGCCATGTTCAAATGTGGCCGTGGTCGGACGTAGCCGAAGTTCACTGGGGCCGCGATTGCCAGGTCTTCATCACTCCGATGAAAAATCAGGAAGTCGGCGTCGCGGTGATTTCCCGCGATCCAGCGCTTCGGTTTGATGCGGCGCTGGAGCGATTTCCGGCGCTCGCTAGAAAATTGCGCGGGGCGAAACCGACCACGCGGGAGTCCGGCGATGCAACGAGCCTGCGAAGTTTGCCGGCGGTTACGCGCGGGCGAGTGGCGCTGGTGGGCGACGCTTCCGGAACTGTGGACGCGGTGACGGGTCACGGCCTGAGCCTCTCGTTTCGCCAAGCCATCCCGCTGGCGGAAGCGATGAAACGCGCCGATCTGGGCTACTATCAGGACGCGCATCGAAGGATCGCCGCCGTGCCTCTCATGATGTCGCGCCTGATGCTGATGATGGACGGCAATCCCTGGGTCCTGAGGCGCACCATTCGCCTGTTCGAGAAGACGCCGAAACTGTTCTCAAAAATGCTGGCGATTCACTCCGGAACACTGCCGCTTTCTTCCGTCAGCGTGGGAGAACTCGCCGGTTTCGGCTGGAAATTTCTGTGGACCTGACGACGATGCTCACCAAGCCCACTTCACTCCTTCGGTTTCGGCCTTCGCGTATCCTGGCAATCTGCGCCGCCGCAACCGTGCTGGCTTTCGCCCCAGTTTCGCGAGCCCAGGAATCGGCACTGCGGCTCGATCCGGCGCAAACCAGGATCGAAATATCTCTGGACGGAAATTTTCACACCGTTCACGGAAAATTCGCTCTGAAGAGCAGCAGTATCCGGTTCGATCCCTCCAACGGAAAAATCAGCGGAACGATCGTCGTGGATGCCACCAGCGGCGACACCGGGAACAACGGGCGCGACAAGCGCATGCATCGTGAAATCCTAGAGAGCGACAAATTTCCCGAAATTGTTTTTACGCCGAAGCAAGTGAACGGCAAGATGACTCCAGACAATCCCTGCACGGTAAATGTTTCCGGCCAGTTTCGGCTGCACGGGCAGGATCATGAAATTACCATTCCGGTAAGCATCAAGCCCGACGGCCCAAATCTTCAGATGGATGCGCATATCGATGTGCCGTACGTGCAATGGGGCTTGAAAAATCCCAGCAATTTTCTGTTGCGCGTTGCGAGCAGTGTTGCGGTTGAGATTCATGCGGCCGGGCGGCTGGAGACGGCCGCAGCTTCCCGCTAGGCGACCACTGACCCACAGCCTCACAGCCCGCGACAAATTTCTTCATTCTGTCATTCTGAGCGAAGCGAAGAATCCCTCTTCGATTTCAGCGCGAAAAAAACAAAGAGAGATTCTTCGCTTCGCTCAGAATGACAACGTTATGGGGGGTGTCCGAGGGACTCAGAACCTCGGCTAGTGGGGACGAATTCCTGCTGCGAGAACTGCTCTGGACATCGCGCCAATCAGCGGGGCTTCTTCGTTCAGTACCATTTGAATCGGAATTTGCGCCAAAAGCGCGGCGAATTTTTCCTTCGCGCAGAACGCCCGGAAGAACGTGCCGTCTTCCATTTTCTTGCGAATCTTCACGGCAATTCCGCCGGCCACCCAGATTCCTCCGCGCGCCAGAACTTTCAGCGCCAGATTCCCGGCCTCCGCGCCGTACATGCTCACCCAGAGGTCCAGCGTCTGGACGCACACCGGACACTTCCCTTCCAATGCCAGGCGCGTAATTTCCGGGGCCGCATCCGCCTCCGGCCCGGCAAATGACGCGTGCTGCACGGAGGGATTTAGAAACGTGTGGATGGTGTGAAAACCGCGGCCTGAGAGAATCAGCTCGGGACTCACAAACTCGTGCTGCTTTTTCATGAAGCGAAGCAACTCAATTTCCTGTTCCGTGCGCGGCGCGAAATCCACGTGCCCGCCTTCGGAACTGGCCACTACGTGGCGCTGGCCGTCCCAGAATAGCGTCGCCTCTCCCAGGCCCGTGCCCGCCGCCAGCAGCGCCTGCGTGGTTTGCGGAGCCGGCGTCCCAGCATTGAGCGTGCAGAGTTCGGCCGGAGTCATCAGCGCCAGGCTGTAGGCCGTCGCTTCCAGATCATTGAGCAAAACAACGTGCGGCGTCGCAAGTTGCGCGGCCAAAGCGGCGGCATCGACGATCCACGGCAGGTTGGTGGCCCGGACGCGGCGGTCGATCACCGGGCCGGCGACGCCGAATCCGGCGGCATCGATGGCCTGCGCCCCCGCGCCTTTCGTTTCGGCCCGAGTATCGTTCAGGAATTTGGCGATGACTTGATCGAAGGCGGGGAAATCGCGGCTCTCGTAGCGATGATCAATAATCTTGCGGTGGGAGGCACCGTCCAGTTCATATAGCGCCAGATTGCACTTGGTGCCGCCGATGTCTCCCGCGAGGATCACGCAGGTCTCCCCGGTCTTCCGCGGGTGGTGCCAGTCGACTTGGCCGGCGACGGCGTTTTGTCAGGTGCTGGAGGGACGAGCTTGGCCGCTGCCGCTTTATCCACCAGAAAGAGCCGCAGCCCGCGATCGCGCGGCTGCACCAGTTGCGCGGGCAATGGCGGATCGCATTTTTCCTGCAATACTTTGTGCAGGATGTCCGCTTTTTCGTCGCCGACCACCAGGAATGCAACGCGCATGGCGGCATCGAGCACCGGAAGGGTCAACGTCATGCGGCGCATGTTGAGCTTGGTCACCATGGGCGTGCTGACCCAGCGCGACGTTTGCCGGTCGACGCGCCCGCCGGGAAACAATGAGGCCGTGTGGCCCTCGACTCCCAAGCCGAGAAAGATCAGATGAAATCGCGGGAATCCGCGGTCGTCCAGATCGAGATTCTTCCGAAGGACTTCCTCATATTCGTGCGCCGCGCGGCCAATATTCGGCTTTTCGGCCTGCATGCGATGCACGTTGCTCTCGGGGATCGGCACGCGAATCAGCAATTCGCGGCGGGCCATTCCATAATTGCTCTCGGCATTGTCGGGCGGAACGGCGCGTTCATCGCCCCAGAACACATGCACCTTGGCCCAATCCACCTGCCCGCGGAATTCATCGGAGGCCAGATTTGCGAACATCGCTCGAGGAGTATTGCCACCCGACAGCGCAACGCTGAACCGGCCATCCTTGGCAATCGCCTGCCAGGCATAGTCGATGAACAAGCGCGCCGCCCCGCGCGCTACCTCCCCCGGACTCGCATACACGTGCACGCCCGGAAGAATTTCCTGCGGGACTCCTCTACGAACTCCGCCAGTGTCGGCCATCGCGCTCCAGCAATTCGTCGGCTTCGTGTGGGCCCCAAGAGCCCGCCGCGTAGTTTGGAAATTTGGGTTTGTTCGATTGAAAATAATCCAAAATTGGATCCACTAGCGCCCAGGCCGCTTCCACACCATCAGCCCGGTCAAACAGCGTGGCGTCGCCGCGCATGCAATCGTTGATTAGCGTCGCATAGGCGGATCGTTCCCCACCCCCAAATTCTGCCTGATAACTGAAGTCCATGGTAACCGTTTTTAATTTCATTTCCTGACCCGGCAACTTCGCGTTGAACGAGATGGAAATGCCTTCGTCGGGCTGGACATTCAGCACCAGGGCGTTGGCCGTGGTGTTCTGGCCGCTGAACACCAGGTGCGGCGCGCGGCGAAACTGGATGGCGATTTCGGTGACTCGCGACGGCAGGCGCTTTCCGGTGCGCAGGTAGAACGGAACGCCCGCCCAGCGCCAGTTGTCGATCTGCACTTTGGCCGCGACAAACGTTTCGATGGTCGAATTCCTGGCCACGCCCGGCTCGTTGCGGTAGCCGTTCAGCGGCGTGCTGTTTTCCGGATCGCTGCCCGGGCCGTACTGGCCGCGGACAATATCCTCCTCGATGCTTGCCTCGTTAAATGGGCGAATCGACTGCAGAACTTTTATTTTTTCGTTGCGCACGGCGGTAGCGTCAAACGCGGCCGGGGGTTCCATGGCCACCAGCGATGTGAGCTGCAGAACATGGCTCTGAATCATGTCGCGCGTGGCGCCCGCGGTTTCATAGAATGCCGCGCGTTGCTCGACGCCCAGGGTTTCCGCGGCGGTGATTTGCACGTGATCCACGTAATTGCGGTTCCACAGCGGCTCAAAGATCCCGTTGCCGAAGCGCAGGACCATCAGATTCTGCACCGTGTCTTTGCCGAGATAGTGGTCGATGCGGTAAACCTGCGACTCGTCAAAGGCCCTCAGCACGGTTTGGTTGAGCTTTCGCGCCGAAGCCAGATCGCGGCCATACGGCTTTTCGATGATGATTCGCGTCCAGGATTTTCCGTTGGGATTTTTTGCCAGGCCGGCCTTGTCGAGCTGTTCGATGATTCCAGGATAAACGTCGGGCGGAGTGGCCAGGTAAAACAAGCGGTTGCCGTTCAGCTTGTGCGCGCGGTCCAGCTCCTCCAGGCGGCTCTTCAAACTCTCGAACGCTTCCGGGCTATGGTACTCGCCCGACACGTACGCCAGCGCCTTCGCAAATTCCTTGCATTCCGCTTCCCGCAGCGTTCCGGCGTCGGCGAATTTTTTTACCGATTCGACGGCGGTTTTTTGAAACGCGTCGTCCGACATGGGCGTGCGGGAAAAGCCGATGATGGCGAACCGACGCGCCAGACAATTTTGCGCCGCCAAGCCATACAGAGCGGGGACAAGTTTGCGGCGCGCCAAATCGCCGGATGCGCCGAAAATCACGATGGTGCAGGGATCGGCCGGCGAGATCGAGCTTTTCTTCGCCGGCTCGGCGGCTTCGACTACGGCGCTTTTTGCTGGAGTCATATTGGGCACCTCACTTTTTCGCGGCGGCCTTGACGGCGTGTCCGCCAAACTGGTTGCGCATCGCGGCCAGCAGCTTGTCGGCGTACGAATCGGTATCGCGCGACGTCAGCCGCTGCAGCAGCGACAACGTGATGACCGGCGCCGGCACGTCCAGGTCGATGGCTTCCGCCACCGTCCAGCGGCCTTCGCCGGAATCCGCAACGTAGGGAGCGATCCCAGCCATTTCTACGTTTTCCTTTAGCGCGATGCTCAGCAGATCCAGCAGCCATGAACGCACCACGCTGCCGGTGCGCCAGATTTCCGAAACCTGGTGCATGTCCAGCGCAAATTCGTTTTTCTTTTTCAGGATGGCGAAACCCTCGGCATAGGCCTGCATCATTCCGTATTCGATGCCGTTGTGAACCATCTTCACGAAGTGCCCCGCGCCCGAAGGTCCGACGTGGCCCCATCCGAGATCTTTGCCGGGCGCGAGCGTTTCGAGGAGCGGGCGAAGATAGTCCACGGTGGGTTTGTCTCCCCCCACCATCATCGAATAGCCTTCCTTCAGGCCCCAGATGCCGCCGCTCGTTCCCACGTCCACAAACTGAAACCCCTGCGCCTTCACACTGGCGGCGCGGCGCTGCGTGTCCTTGTAATTGCTGTTGCCGCCGTCGATCAGAATGTCGCCCTTGGTGAGGCGCGGTATCAGCGCGGCAATCGTGTCGTCCACGGGCGCGCCGGAGGGCACCATGATCCAGATGGCGCGTGGCTTCCCGGTCAGTTTGCCGGCGAGGTTTTCCAGCGAATCGGCGCCGCCGGCGCCCACCGAAGTAACGCGCGCTACCGCGCCGGCATCGCGGTCATAGCCCACGATGCGGTGTCCACCCTGGACCAACCGCTCCGACATGTTTGCGCCCATCCGCCCGAGTCCTACCATTCCGAGTTCCATAATTCCTCCGCTGCTAAGATTCTGAAATCGTCACGCCACTGGCCGCCAGATCGCGCCGCAACTGCGCCGCATCTTGAAAATGAATGGTGCGCATGTTCATCTGCCTGGCGCACTCCAGATTCAATTCCCGATCATCGATGAACAGGCACTCATCCGGACTGCGCTGGGTCACCTCCAGCGCCAGCTTATAGATCCCTTCATCGGGCTTTCGCACTCCCAAATAACAGGAACTGAAAAATGCCTTGAGCTCGCGCCGCAGGCTGAACTGGTGAATTCTTCGCTCGTTTAATTCCAGCGGCTCGTTGTTGATGGTGGCCTGCAGATATTTTCCCGTTGCGGCTACCTCAGACAAAACGGCGCGCGATTCCGGGAACTCCCATGACTGGGAGAACATGAATTCCGTGAATTCCTCCCGGGTGAAGCTGCGCTTGCGGTAGAAAACGGTTCGCTGAAGGTAGGCGTCGAGCGTGATGCGTCCAGTCTCGAACGCGGGAAACGCCAGCTCGTGGCGGTCCTGAAATTCCTCCCAATCGAGCCCGAATTTCTTGGAGGCCTCCGCGCGCGATGCACGGTCCCACCCGTTGGATAGGATTACGCCGCCTACATCCCAGAACAATGCCGTGACGTCCGACATCCCGCACTCTCCAGGCCGCCCACGCGACACCGACATTGTAAATGATGCCAATGTGGAAACGTTGGTCTCATCAAAAATTCATAATCGGGGCCTTTTCCTCCACGCCTCGGCCGCCGCTGCCTGGAGCGCAAAACGAACGCCGCACGGGCTCACGTGAGCGGGCTGCTGCCTTCTCTTAAAACCGTGAAAACATCGGTCCGCGGGGCTATACTTTTTACACGGAGTCGGAGGAGGTCAGTTCTATGAAACGCCTATTCGTTTTTGGAACGCTCGCGTTTGCGTTTTTCGTTTCGTCCTGCAGCCACAAGGATCAGCCTACGTCGGAAAGCGGACCTCACGTCACCGTGAGCCTGCGCGACGGCAGCAGCGTCAACGGCGCCCTGGTAGAAAATTCAGCATCGAAAGTCACCGTGGCCGGCGATGACGGCATCACCCGGACGATTCCGGTTACGCAAGTCGGTTCGATCAACTACGGCACCGCGCCAACCACCCCCCAGCCAGCCGCCAACGAAGCTCCGGCCCCGCCCCCGGCTGCGCCTCCGCAGCAGACAGTGAGTACGAAACCAATTCCGAAGGCGGTGAATCGCCCGTCGCCTGCGGTACCGCCTGTGCCTCCGCCCGCGACGCCGTCGATGCCAGCCGGATATGGAACCCGCGTGGAGCCGGATGGCGTGGCTGAATCTCACTCCCACCCGACAGAGGCAGCGATCACCACGAAAACGTATGAATTGGGGGTCGGTACCACAGTTTCAGTTCGTACCGAAGAAACGATTGACTCGGCGAAAGCCGTGGAAGGGCAAACTTTTGCCGGTGAGGTGACCGAAGACGTGCTCGACGCCGATGGCGCGGTGGTGATTCCTCGCGGAGCGAATGCACAGTTGGTGATCCGGTCAGCGTCCAAGGGTGGCCGAATCCGCGGAGCTTCCGACCTGGTGCTCGACCTGCAGCAGGCCTCTATCGGAGGACGGGAATATGAAATGAGCACTTCGGACGTCGTTCAACAAGGGAAGTCGGGCATGGGCGCAAACAAAAGGACAGCCGTTTATACGGGAGGTGGGGCGGCTCTTGGCGCTATTATTGGGGCCATCGCCGGTGGCGGAAAGGGCGCAGCAATCGGAGCCGGCGCGGGTGGAGGTGGAGGGGCGCTCGCACAAGTCCTGACCAAAGGCAGCTCCATCCGAATCCCGGTTGAGACGGTCCTGAAATTCCAGCTGGATAAGCCTCTGCACGTCACAGCGGCGCGCTAGCTCTCGTGCCGCGCCGTTTGGAATTCTTTGGGGATTGCAGTAAGGTAGATAGGAACCGAATTTCCAACTTCCCGGTGGAGGATGCAGATGGCGGATGAATCCTGTGGACCGACAAAGCCGGCAGCGGCAAGCGTGCCGGCAAAGCCCGGCCAGCGCATCGTTCATTGCGTGAAATTTGACAAGGACATGCCCGGCCTCGAGCGCCTCCCTTGGAAGGGTGAACTGGGCAAGCGCGTCTACGAGAATGTGTCCGCGGACGCCTGGAAGCTGTGGATTGAATATTCCAAAATGCTGGTGAACGAGTACCGCCTGAATCCCCTCGATCCGCAATCGCAGAAAATCATGGAAGAACAGATGGAGCAATACTTCTTCGGAGAAGGCGCGAAACTGCCGGAAGGATACGTCCCGCCAAAAGCGAAAGGTTAAGTGGCCTAGGGTTACGTGGCACAGACTTCAGTCTGTGGCTTTTTTGCAAGAAGACCCAGACCGCGGTTCCGTTCACTCAATACCGACTCCAAAAAATCACGACGCGCGCGAGTCGTTCGCAAGCCCCTTCGCAAGCAAGGTCAATACGCCTGCATATAGCAGATGGAAGGCCACTGACTGAAGTCTGTGTCACTTAAACCGTTCCCGTCACCGGGTGCTGCACTGGCAATCGCTCGGCAATATCAAATTTCAGCTGGCTGTGCGCCTGGCGCAGCGCCGCTTCCACTTCGGCGGGGGTTTTGCCGTGAGCGAATAGGAATCCGAGATAGCTGGCGCCATCAGGCCACGCGGCAATGGCATCGTGCAGTCGCGCGGTGATTTGCACATCCTCGATTCCCGGAGTCGCGCGAGCCTGATCTTCCCCTTCAATTTTTTCCAGAACGCCGGACTTCGGCACGGGAATCATCATCACCCCGGAAGCATCGTCTTCGCGATCGAGATCGGTTCCCGGCATGCCCATGGCGTGGCGCACCAGCAGCTCTTCGAGGAATATTCGATTCGGGCCGAAGCGCAGGGCGCGTGAACACAGGCCGCCGATAGGCCGCGGCGCTGCTTCGAGCACCCACGGGCCTTCATTGTTGATGCGAAACTCGGCGTGCACCGGCCCGTGAGTCAGGCCCAGTGCATGGACGGTGCGCTCGGCGCAATCCAGCAGCCGGTCGTAGGCGTCATCGGGCAAGCGCGACGGCGTGACGTAAAGCGTCTCTTCAAAGTACGGTCCCTCGAGCGGATCGGGCTTGTCGAACACGGCCAGAATCCGCAGCTTCCCGCGCGTCAGAAGTCCCTCAACAGCTACTTCTCCGCCGGGAATGTAGCGCTCGACGATCAGCCGGTCGAGTTCCGGCTCGCGCGTCACTTTTACTTCCGGCGATTCCAGCAATTGCTTGATGCGCGCGACGGCGGCCTGAAATTCCTCCGGCGAATTGGCGCGAATCACGCCCTGGCTGGCGGCCATGCGCAGCGGCTTCACCACGCATGGAAATTGCACGCGCGGAAGAATTTTTTCCACGCGCTTGTCCAGCCGGAAAGAAAAAAATCCCGGCACCGGCAGTCCTGCGTCGCGCAAAACTTCGCGCTGGCGTAGTTTGCTGCGGCAGTTCTCGGTGGACTGCGGGGTGTTGTACGGGAATCCCAGCGCGCGCGCCGCGTAGGCCGCGGTGGTCGTGGAACGATCTCCGAGAGCGATCAGCCCGTCGACGGGACGCACCAGCGATTGCTGCACGATGCGCCGCGCCGCCTCTTCGGGCTCCTCGAAGCGCACGGCAATCGCTCCGTCCGACCACGGATCTTCGAGCTGGTGGCAGCGGTCGCTGGCGAAAACAACATCGACGCCCAGGGCTTTCGCGGCTTCCGCAAAGCTTCGCGTCTGGTAACCCAATTTGCTGGCGAGAATCAGTAGTCGGCTCATAGTGGTTGCTTCTCTCGCGCTCCGTGTACCGCCGGACTTCGCAGTATTTGTAGTATAGGGTAGTGCCGGCGACTCGATCGCCGGGCTATATTCCTATCACACAAACTGGTCGGCTTTGGCGACGCTTTCCTTGAACTGCCCGATGGAGACGAATTGTTCGTCCATGGGCTCGGCGCAACAGTACCAGGGTTCGTCAAGATAGGGCACTGCGGCGGCCTTCGACAGCGGTGCAGCGATTTCCAGCGGGTTACGATTTCCACCAGCAGCTCGCGCGGCCCGGCGAATGTGCGCGAAAATTTCCGTCCGCGAAAGTTTCAGTCCGTCTCCGCGCTGCGCGATCTGGGAGATCTCGCGCGCCAGTGCGTCCACGCTCGGATCTTCGTGTTTCCAGGGGAATACGAGCGCGGCGGAATCGAACGGTCCGGCCATCGCTCTCACTTCCGGCAATTCCAGCAGGCGCGAACCCGCCGGAATGAGCAAGCGGATGGCTAGTTGAATCGGCGCCACATTTTCGGTCAAGTTCTCAGCCGCCAGAACTTCCAGTAAATCGGAGTAGCCATCCAGCGTGGTCCAGGGCGTGAACGGCACGAAGGTTGGCAACAGCGTGAGGCCCAATTCCCGGAAGCGCGCGACCACCGCGAGAAAATCGGCCCGCGCGTGGCCCTTGTCGAACTTTTCCAACACTGCGTCATCCACCGATTCCACAGCGCTGGTAACGAACAGGCAACCGGTATCGCGCAACACCGGCAAGAGCGCATCGTGCTTGCGCAAATGCTCGATCTTGATGGTGACGTCGTACGAGAGTTCCGGAAGCTCGCGATGCACCGCCTCGATGATCGAAATTGCGTGCGCCGGCCCGTTCAAGAAATCCGGATCGCCATAGGTGATGTGCCGCGCACCCGACGCGACCTGCCTGCGGATGTCTTCCAACACAACCTCGCGCTCCACCACGCGGAACGCGCCGTTATAGACCGGCACGATCGGACAGTGGCGGCACAAATGCTTGCAGCCGCGCGTCGCTTCCGTCGAGCCGGCCACGCGGTGCTCGCCGGAGGGCATCACCACGCGCGCATATTTCCCCGGTTCCAACATTCCCGCGCGATCGGGCACCAGAAATTTCTGCCGTGCAAGAGAAATTACCGGCTCCGGCTGAGCGGTATTCCCGTTGCGGCCGCCGTTCTCGTTTGCTCCGGCCTGCTGCAGGCGCGAGGCCAGGCTCGCCAAGCCATCTTCAAATTCCCCGCCGAGGACCGTCCCCACGCCGAGGCTGCGCAAGTATTCCTCGTTGACCGGCGCGTAGAGTCCATAAAAGCAAAGATGCGCACTAGGGTTATTGGCGCGAACTTTGGGCACGAGGCCGGCGGCCAGCCGTGTGGCCGTGTGCATCGGCACATAGAAGCAGATCAGATCAGCGGCGCGAACGGCTTGGTCGTCCAGCGGCTCACGAGTCAAATCCAGGCAGGTGACGTGGTGATTGCCGGCGCGCAGCCACGCCGCCGGAGACGCCAGACCAAAAGGCTGGCGGCCGAGTTCATACGTGGAAATGAGGAGGATGTCCATTCGGCTCTGCGAGCGCCCGCAGCCATTCTAACCGGGAACTGCGGGGATCGCATCATGCCGATTCAGGGTGTCGAAGGGCGTTCGCGCTACCGACGGGTGCCGCACCCTTAAGATTTATTAAGGGTGCGGGTTCAGACTTAAGATCGTATCCGAACTCTCCCTGGAACGAGTTTTACCAATAGTCAGAATCTAAACCCGCACCCTTGAAAATCACAAGGGTGCGGCACCCGGGGGTAGTGGTTCAAATGACACAAATACCATTCAGGGAGGACAGGCTTCCGTCTGTCAGGGTTTGGCGTGGTCGCAAAAACGCGAAAGCAAAAAAAACCGCCCCGTCCCGGTGGCTGGGCAGCACGGGACGAGGCGGGGAACCACTTTCGGCCGTCGTCCTGCGGATTCACGGCGACCGGAAAATGGAAAGTTAGAAAGTCTTAGGGGCAGGTCGGCGAAAGCATCTTGACGCCGGTCACCTTCATGTAGTGAGGAGCCTTCGCCACGCCCTTCATCGCCTCGGCTTCCGCCGGGGGAACTGCCGTGCCGGTGATCTCAATCTTGTGGCCGACATGCGGCTTCAGGTTGGCAGTGGACGAAACGATCCCGACGCTCTTGGGTCCCTTCTCGAGATCGGAGAGCATGTAGGAATCCGGAGCGTCGCCCGCGCGGAGGCAGCCGGTCATGCTGTGCTCCTTGGGAGCATCCTGAGCGCTGGAACGCATGGAAATGGTCATCGCACAAGCAACCACCACAACCGCGAGAATCAATTTTTTCATGAACGTCTCCTTTTGAAGAGGATCGCCGGGCATGGTACCACAAATTCTATCAGTAAAATCGAAATCTGTAATGCAAGGTCCATCGGATATCCGCTATCCCCTCTCACCGCACCGGGCTTCTACCGGCTCCCCGCCCAAGCTGTTCGCTTCTTTGGCGGCAAGCGATCGGTCGCCATCGCCTCCATCGCCCATTGACCCAAAATGAATCATCCGGCGGAAGACTCGCAGGCTGCGCGGAGCATCAGGATGCGTTATGATTGTTGCCCTGCAACACACAAGAAAGGAATAGGCACGTATGGCTCCCGTATCCAAAAATTCGTTTGGCACGCGCGGCACGCTCGCGGTGGACGGCAAATCCTACGAAATTTTCAGTCTCAACGCGCTGGAGAAAAGGGGCGTCGGGCACGTTTCCAAGCTCCCGTTTTCGCTGCGTGTTTTGTTGGAAAATCTTTTGCGCATGGAGGACGACCGTTTCGTCCACTCGGGAGACATTGAGGCGCTGGCCGGCTGGGATCCCAAGGCCGCCACGCAGAAGGAAATTTCCTTCATGCCGGCGCGCGTCCTGCTGCAGGATTTCACCGGCGTCCCCGCGGTCGTTGATTTCGCCGCGATGCGCGAAGCCATCCGCACGCTGGGCGGCGATCCCAAGAAAGTGAATCCCCTGCTGCCCGCGGAATTGGTGATCGACCACTCCGTGCAGGTCGACAAGTTCGGTTCGGACATGGCCTTCGCGTTTAACGCGGAGCTGGAATTCCAGCGCAACGTCGAGCGCTACGCGTTCCTGCGCTGGGGCCAGGAAGCGCTCAATAATTTCAAGGTCGTTCCGCCGGACACCGGCATTTGCCACCAGGTAAATCTGGAGTATCTGGCGCGCGTGGTTTTCGATTCACAAGTGGACGGCAAGACGCAGGCGTTTCCCGATTCGCTCGTGGGCACCGATTCCCACACCACCATGGTGAATGGGCTCGGCGTGTTCGGCTGGGGCGTCGGCGGAATCGAAGCGGAGGCCGCCATGCTCGGCCAGCCTTTGTCGATGCTGATTCCCGAAGTGATCGGCTTCAAGTTGCACGGCCGCTTGCCCGAAGGCACCACAGCCACCGACCTGGTGCTGATCGTCACGGAAATGCTGCGCAAAAAAGGCGTGGTCGGAAAATTTGTGGAGTTCTACGGCACCGGCCTCTCTAGCTTGAGTCTGCCCGACCGCGCGACGATCGCCAACATGGCGCCCGAATATGGCGCGACCATGGGCTTCTTTCCGGTCGACGCCGAAACGCTCTCCTATCTGCGATTCACCGGCCGCGGCAACGATCGCGTGCGCCTCGTCGAGGAGTACACCAAGGCCCAGGGAATTTTCCGCACCGACGCCACGCCGGACCCGATCTACACGGACAAGCTGGAACTCGATCTGGCGACCGTCGAAGCTACTTTGGCCGGGCCGAAGCGGCCGCAGGATCGCGTGCCGCTGCGGCAATCGAAAGCGTCATTCGAAAAGTCGATGGAAGGTACGGCGCAGAAGCACGTCGCAGTGCGCAACAATGGCGACCAGTTCGAACTTTCGAATGGTTCGGTAGTGATCGCCGCCATTACCAGCTGCACCAACACGTCGAACCCGTCGTTGATGCTGGGCGCGGGCCTGCTGGCGAAGAAAGCCATCGAGCGCGGACTGCACAGCAAGCCCTGGGTGAAGACGAGTCTCGCTCCCGGATCGAAAGTAGTTACCGATTATCTCGAAGCTGCCGGCCTGGGACAGTACCTCAACCAGCTCGGATTTCAGCTGGTCGGCTATGGCTGCACCACTTGCATCGGAAACAGCGGGCCTTTGGAAGAGCACATTGGCGCAGCCATCAAGGAGAACAGCCTGGTGGCCGTCTCGGTGCTGAGTGGCAATCGCAATTTCGAGGGCCGCATTCATCCGCTGGTTCGTGCGAATTACCTGGCTTCGCCGCCGCTGGTCGTGGCCTATGCCCTCGCGGGCCGCATGGATTTTGACATGGCCAACGAAGCGCTCGGCACGGGCAAGGACGGCAAGCCGGTTTTCCTGCGCGATATCTGGCCGTCGCCGCAGGAAATCGAATCGACGGTGCGCTCCAACGTCACTACCGCGATGTACCACAAAGAGTACGGCGAAGTTTTCCAGGGCGATTCCCGCTGGCAGGGACTGAAAGTACCGAAGGGAGATATTTATTCCTGGGACCTGCGCTCCACCTACATCAAGAATCCGCCATTCTTTGAAAAAATCTCCAAGACTCCGCCGCCGCTCACCGACATTCATAATGCGCGCGCGCTAGCCATGCTGGGAAATAGCATCACGACCGACCACATATCTCCTGCCGGCTCGATCGGCGTGGATACTCCGGCCGGGAAATGGCTCGTCGAACAGGGCGTGAAGCCTTCGGACTTCAACTCGTACGGCGCGCGGCGCGGCAATCATGAGGTGATGATGCGCGGCACGTTTGCCAACATCCGCCTGCGCAACCAGCTTGCGCCGGGAACCGAAGGCGGCTGGACGGTGCATCAGCCCGACGGCGAAAAAATGTCGATTTATGACGCGTCGATGAAGTATCAGAAGGAAGGCGTGCCGCTGATCGTGCTGGGCGGCAAGGAATACGGCTCCGGATCTTCGCGCGACTGGGCGGCCAAAGGCACGCTGCTGCTGGGCGTGCGCGCCGTGATTGCCGAGAGTTTCGAGCGCATCCACCGCAGCAACCTGCTGGGCATGGGCGTGCTCCCGCTGCAATACCGCGAAGGAGAATCGGCGCAGTCCCTGGGCCTGACCGGATTCGAGGAATTCACAATCGAAGGCATTTCCAAACTAGCGCCGGGCATGGCCGTCGAAGTACACGCGCGCGACAACGGCGGCAAGGAAACCGTGTTCAAGACCATCGCGCGCGCCGACACACCCGAAGAAGTGAACTATTACCGCCACGGCGGCATCCTGCCCTACGTATTGCGGCAGATGCTGTAGGACTCCAGTGGCACAGGCCTCAGCCTGTGGGGTTCCATAAGTCCAAGCAACAATGAAGCCGCCGGCGGGAAGTGATCCGCCGGCATCGCGCATCAATTCCAGGTCTACAATCGGACCGCCATAAAGGCACCGCTCCCAAACGCGCGCAGCCCACTCCCGCTTCCCATCAATATCGATTTCTGGCAACATGCCTGCCTCGTAGTGAAGGAGTCCCGCATGCGTGCGCGCGCTATTTTCCTATCTTCGCTTTCATTCTCCGTGATCATTGGCCTGGCCGCCGCGTCGCCGAACGTCGCGGCGCAATACCCGCAGCCCGGCCCCGACCACGTCTACGCCATCAAGGCCGGAAAACTGGTCGACCCGGAAAAAGGCTCGACCGAGACGAATCAAATCATCCTGGTGCGAGGGAAGAAAATCGAAGCGGTCGGCGCGGACATTTCAATTCCCGCCGATGCCAAGGTCATTGACTTGTCGAAGTCCACGGTGCTTCCCGGGCTGTTCGACGCGCACACGCATCTCTGCATGACCCTGAAGAAAAATCGCGACGGCAACAGCTATTTCATCACCACGCTTCTGGATCCGACGCCGTATCGTGCCATCGAAGGTGTGGCCAACGCGCGGGACATGCTGGCCACGGGCTTCACCACCGTTCGCGACGTCGGCAACAACGGCAATTACTGCGACAGCGCGCTGCGCGAAGGCATCGAGCGGGGCCTGGTGCCCGGCCCCACGATGCGCAACGCCGGCCGCATCATTGCGCCCTACGGCGGGCAATTCCAGCTGCAACCTGAGAAACGCGATCTGGCCACGCCGGAATACATCTTCGCCGACACCCACGACGAAATGATCAAAGGCATCCGCGAAAATATTCATTACGGTGCGACGCTCATCAAGATCGTGGTGGACGACCAGAGGTACATCTACTCCGCCGACGATATTCGCTTCATGGTCGCGGAGGCGCACCGCGACGGCGTGAAGCTGGCCGCGCATTGCTGGACCGAGGCGGGCGCCCGCAACGCGGCGGAGGCCGGTGTCGATTCAATCGAGCACGGCGAGCGCATGACCAATGAGGATTTGCAGCTGGCCAAAAAGAATCACGTCGTGCTGGTGGGAACCGATTTCACCGAATTCGCGGCCCGCGAAGCCGGCATGCCGGAGATGCACCAGGTATTTGTGGACCGCCTGAAGCGCGCCTACCAGATCGGCGTGACCATGGCCTTTGGCACCGACACTTTCGTGTACGTGCCGGGCGAAACGCGCGGAACCCAGGCGGCCGAGTTTGTGAACTCCTGGGTGGAAGCGGGCGTGCCGGCCAAAGATACGCTGCGGGCCATGACCATCAATGCCGCGCGCCTCTTGGGCGTGGACGCCGAGCGCGGCGCAATCAAGCCGGGCCTGGCCGCGGACATTATCGCCACGCCGGTCAATCCGCTGGACGATATTCAAGGGGTACGAAAAGTTTCGTTCGTGATGAAGGATGGCGCAGTTTTCAAGGGCGAGTGACGCGCTTTGCTTTTCCGTCGTGTGCGGGCTTGACCAGCGGCACGCAAACACTTTGTGTTGTCATTCTGAGCGAAGCGAAGAATCTCTCTTCGATTTCAGCACGGGCAGAGAAGGAGAGGTTCTTCGCTTCGCTCAGAATGACAGCGTTTTGAGTTTTGCTATCAAATCAGTTCGGCACCCGAACTACCGTCAGCGACTTCACCATTTCCACCCACCGCGCGGGCCGCTTTTCGTGCGGCGCCACCAGCCGGAACGGTCCCAGCGCTCCGGGAATCGGCGCGCCGTCCAGCGTGTCCGCCACGATGATTTCCGAATCCATGAAGCTGGAGTTGAATTCCTCCAGCGCAAACAGCACGCGGTAATCGTCCGCCGCCTCCACCAGAACGTACGTCGCCATGGCCTGCCCGCGCAGCGCCTCGCCCTGCGGCACGCCGCCGGCCTTCTTCAGCAGGTCCTCGACCAGCACTCCCTCATACACTTCGGATTTCTTGGAGTGCGCGTTGTCCACGTGCAGGGTCTTGCGCGGCATGGCCTTCAGGTCGGCGGCCGTCAGGTCCAGGGGCGTGGTCACGGCGCCGCCGATCTTGAAATCTGACGGGCCGCTGGCGGGTTTGGGAGGCCGGGTGTCCTGCGCCGGCGCGGCGAGTCCTAAACAGAGAATTACGGCGAAAAGCAGCAAGATTCGGCGCATTCGAAATCCTTTCAGACAAGAGTCGCGTGCAACGAAACCTCAGGCAGCCAGCGGCCTTTCAGCCCTTTTGCAGCATCACCTCGGTCGATTTGATGACCGCCGACACGCGGTCCCCAACCTTCAGTTTCATCTCGTCGGCGCTGCGCCGGGTGATCACGCTTTCGATGATGTTTTTGCCCACCTGCACGGTTACGTGAGCCATGACTCCGTCCACTTCAAGCTCTACAATTTTTCCTTCGATCTGATTCCTTGCCGAAAGTTTGCTGGCCATGAATTGTCCTCGTTTCCGCCGCATGCGCGGGAATCGCCCGCCTTGCGGGCCAAGCTTCGGATGTTTCTGACTGCGTGTCAAATCGGCTGAAATCGGCGATGTTTCAGGCAGATCCATACGATTTTGGGCCTCCGGAATCGCAGGGGAAAGATCACATGAACTCCGGCCGGAGGCAGGCGGGCGCGAAGGCCTACGATTTCTTGCCCTCGTTCATAGCAATCCATATCGTTTCTTATCGTATTAAGCCGATTTGACATATCGGTTCTGATTGGATTAAATCGCACATTCAAGTTTCGGTGGGTGGGGTCATCATTTTGCCCGGCCACGGGCATCCAGGGGGAAATACCTGATGAACGGTTTTAGCAGTATCAATGTCTCTCGACGCGCCGGCTGCTTTGCGTCTGCAATTTTCGCCAGACGCGCGTTCTGGCTCCCCGTTTTGGCGGTAGCGGCACTGCTGGTGCATGCCTCGCCGAGCCGCGCCCAGGTTTCCGCCTCCCTCTCGGGCCGCGTCACCGACGCTTCGGGGGCAACCGTGTCCGCAGCAGCGATCGTGGCGAAGAATGTGGAAACCGGCGTCACACGGAACGCCGTGACCGACGACGGCGGACGGTACTGGGTGACCTCGCTTCCCGTCGGTGAGTACGAAGTTCACGCAACGAAACAGGGCTTTCAAGAACAGGTTCGCGGCGGGATTCATCTGGTGGTCGGCCAGGAAGCCACGGTGGACCTCGAACTGAAGATCGGGCAGATCACCGAGCAATTCAAGGTCACTGCCGAAGCTCCCATCGTGAACGTAACGACCGCGGATATTTCCGGCCTGGTGGCCGAGCAGCAAGTGAAAGATCTTCCCCTGAACGGGCGCAGTTATGACCAGCTGATGACGCTCAATCCGAGCGTGGTGAACTTTACTTCAGAGAAAACCGGAGGGATCGGCGTATCCAACTCCACGGCCGCCAACATGTTTTCCGTCGCGGGAAACCGGCCGCAGCAAAACATGTTTCTGCTGAACGGAGTCGAGTTCACCGGCGCGGCGGAAAATAACATGCAGCCCGGCGGCACCAGCGGGCAGATGTTGGGAGTGGACGCGGTCCGCGAATTCAATTTGCTGACCGATACGTACGGCGCGGAATACGGCAAGCATCCCGGCGGGCAGGTCACGATCATCACGCAGTCGGGCACCAATCAATGGCACGGATCGGCATTTGAATACCTCCGCAACAATGCGCTCGATGCGCCCAACTTCTTCGATCCGGGATCGGCGCCGCCTTTCCGGCGCAACCAGTTCGGCGCGGCCATGGGCGGGCCGATTCAAAAAGACAAGACTTTCGTCTTCGCCAACTATGAAGGATTCCGGCAAAACCTGCATCAGACCAGCGTGGCTTTTGTTCCCGACGCGGCCGCGCGCAGCGGCTCAATTGTGGCCCTCGGTTCCGCATGCCCGCTGGCGAAGCGCCCGGCTTGCGCGGCTGCCGTAACTTCGCTGCTGAACTTGTGGCCGGTGGCGGACGGCCCGGATGTGCTGAACGCCAACAACACGCCCAGCGGCATCGCCCAGGATTTCTCGAACCCGCTGCAAACCATTCGCGAAGATTTCGGAACGGCGCGCGTCGATCACACGTTCGGGGACAAAGATTCGTTGAGCATGGTCTACACCATCGACAACAGCGCGGACCAGACGGCAACGGCCATCAATCCGCTCATGTCTGACGCCACCAGCCTGATCGAGCAAGTGGCCAGCATTCAGGAAACCCACGTTTTTTCCGCGGACCTTCTGAACACCGCGCGGTTCGGCTTCTCTCGAGCGAATTATTATTTTACCGGCGAACCGACTCCCGGCACGCCGGCCGCATCCGTCGCTCCGTTTATAAACGGAGTTCCGTTTGTGGGCGCGGTAGTGGTCGGAGGCAGCGCTGCATCCAATCCGGCGGCGCAAATCGCACTGGCGGGCAGCAACAACGGAAGCAATTTGAATCTCCACAGGAACCTGTTCACATATGAAGATCAAGCGTCCTGGACCAAGGGACGCCAGCAGCTTAAATTCGGACTTTGGTTCCAGCGATTCCAGTCCAATGAAAATATCGCGCTCAGCCAGTACGGGCAGGCGACTTTTCCGAGCGTAGCAACCTTCCTCGGCGGTACCTTCGGCACGGGGAGCTTCCTGATCGATCCGTCATCGACGCCGTTAAGCTGGCGCTCCCTCTTCAGTGCGTTCTTTGTGGAGGATGTAATTCGGGTCAGCCAAAAGCTTACGCTCTCGCTGGGCTTCCGCACGGAGTTCTCCACCGGCTGGAATGAGGCATACGGGAAAGCGTCGAACTATAACTTCACAAACGGCGTGATCAACACGCAGCCGTCGATCGGAACTTCCGTTTTCAGCGCGAATAAGGCGACAGGACTTCCGCAGCCACGCATCGGGCTCGCCTGGAGTCCACTCGGCAGCAAGACCGTAATTCGCGCGGGCGCCGGAATCTACAACGATTTGCAGGATGCTCTCGGCTACCGCACCGACCAGAACGCGCCGTTCAATCCGAGCTACAGCATCCCCAATCTGAATCTCAGCCAGTTTCCGATCGCGACTCCAATCGTAGCGGTCTCCAATGGAACAGCGTCGCCGGCCGGCACCAAGCTCACTCCGGGTGGGGTGCAGCCGGACTTGCAGACTCCGACCATCTACGGTTACAGCTTGAAAGTCGAACAGGAGCTTTCGGCCAATACCTCATTGAGCGTGGGCTATGTCGGCTCGCACGGAATTCATGAGCTCATCAGCCTGGATGCCAACGTGCCGGCGCAGGTAGTGTGCCCAACGGCTCCATGCCCCGGGTCGCTGCCTGCCGGAACCATTTTCAACACCAGCGCCACCCGAGCCAATCCCAACCTGGCGAATACCTACAGCTGGTTCTCCGAAGGCGACAGCATGTACAACGCCATGACCGTCGATGTGCGCCACCGCTTCAGCAAGGGCCTGACCTTCCGCGGCGCCTACACCTGGTCCAAGGCGGAGGACGACGGCGATTCGCTGAACGCCACTGCCGCGGCAAATGCTCCGGCGCTGGTAGCCAACCCGCTGAACATCAAGGCCGACTGGGGACCGGCCACGTACGACGTCCGCAACGCCGGAGTGATCAACGTCAGCTATGACTTGCCGTTCGGCAAGGGCCGGCAAATGGCGAACGGAATGAGCGGCTGGGGAAACGGCATCGTGGGCGGCTGGACGGTGAACAGCATCGTCACGATCCAGTCGGGATTCCCGTTCACGCCGCAGCTGAGCTTCAATCCTTCGAACGACGGCGATTCGAGAAACCCGGTGCGGCCGTCGTGGAATCCCGCCTTTACGGGACCCGTGATCCTGGGCGGCACGACGCAGTGGTTCAATCCTAACGCGTTTGTTGTTCCGCCATCGGGAACGTGGGGAAACGTGGGCCGCAACGTCCTGACGGGTCCGGGCCTCGCCACGTGGGATTTTTCGGTGATGAAGGACACGCATATCGTCGAACGGCTCGATCTGCAGTTCCGGGCGGAGATATTTAATATTCTGGACCGGACCAACCTGAACACACCGAACCTGATCGTGTACACATCGGCAGCGGGGACTCCGTCTCCGGTTGCGGGGACTTTCACGGCAACATCCACCACCTCCAGGCAGGTGCAATTCGGTCTGAAATTGCTGTGGTAGTGGTGTGAGCTTCAGCCTGTGGGGTTGCGAGTTGCAGGTACGGGTTAGTCCCTGGCTAATTCGAAACTCCGCAGGCTGAAGCCTGCGCCACGTCGATTTGTTGTATCCTCTCGCGGTAATAGACATCCAACGAGAAGTGCAGACTGGGGTAGGATAGCCGTCTTAGGCTGTGATCTTATTAGACCTCACCGGGCGCTCCCGATGCCGGACGCAAAGAACGCACCACAGCATTGGCCGTCCGATTCCAATCGGCTCCGAAAGGTGAACCTTCCAACATGAAGCTCAACGAATACGTCACGCTCGGCCGTTCCGGATTGCGCGTAAGCCCCCTATGCCTGGGAACGATGACCTTTGGCACGGAGTGGGGCTGGGGCGCGGAAGAGGAACCTTCGCGGGCCATGTTCAATCGCTATCTGGAACAGGGCGGAAATTTTGTCGACACCGCGGACGGCTACACCAATGGCAAAAGTGAGCAGTTGGTGGGCAAATTCCTGCAGGAGACCAAGTCCAGGGACAAGGTCGTCCTGGCCACGAAATTCACGTTCAACGGCCAGGCGGGAAATCCCAACGCTAACGGCAACGGCCGGAAAAACATTTACCGCGCGCTGGAAGGTTCGCTGCGGCGGCTGCAGACGGATTACATCGATCTCTACTGGATGCACGCGTGGGACACCATCACGCCGGTCGAAGAGGTGGTCGCGTCGCTCGATACTCTGGTGCAGGCGGGGAAAATCCGCTACTACGGCTTCTCTGATATTCCGGCGTGGTACCTGGCGCGCGCCTACACGCTCGCCGAACAGCAGGGGCGGGAGAAAATCGCCGCGCTGCAATTGGAATATTCGCTGGTCGAGCGCAACATCGAACGCGAGCATATTCCCGCCGCGCAGGAAATGGGCCTGGGAGTTTGCCCGTGGAGCCCGCTGGCCAACGGCCTGCTCGCCGGAAAGTATAAGCGAGGGGATCAATCCGGGCCATCTGACGGACGCCTGGAAATTCTGAGGAAATCGGGGGGTACGCTATTCGAACGATTTACCGAGCGAAACTGGAAAATCGTGGATGCGCTGCTGGAAGTTTCGAAGCAGGTAGGCCGCCCGCCGGCGGAGGTGGCGCTGAACTGGGTGGCCACGCAGCCGGGAGTTACGTCCACGATCCTGGGGACGACCAAGGTGGCGCAACTGGACAGCAATCTGGCTTCGCTGGACTTTGCGATTCCCGCGGAATTGCGGGCGCGGCTGGACCAGGCGAGCCAACTCGATCCTACGGCGCATCCTTACGTGTTCTTTGGGACGAAGCTTCAGGCGCGCTTGCGGGGCGACCTCTCGATTCGCGCGTGGACGCGGTAGCGAAAACTGTAGGACAGGCTTCAGCCTGTCTGGTTTTGGCTAGCGCGATACATACATCTAAACCAGACAGGCTGAAGCCTGTCCTACTTAAACTTAAACGCAACCCTTAGGTGACGATCGTCGGATAGAGTTTTGTAGCTACCGCCACCAGGACCGCGAAGGCCACTAACAGCATTAGAAAATCCTTGCCCAATCCGAACGACGTGCTGCTGCCCATGATCATCAGCGTCCGCAGCGCGTCCACTTGATACGAGAGCGGATTGACCTTGGAAACCGCGCGCAGCCATGCCGGCATGAGGGTCAGCGGGTAAATGGCGTTGCTGGCAAAAAAGAGCGGCATGGTCAGCACCTGGCCGATTCCCATGAACCGTTCGCGCGACTTCACTAGGCACGCGACGATCAGCGAAAACGTGGAAAAAATCGCCGAGCCCAGCATCACCGCCAGCACCACGCCGGCCAACGCGAATACTTCAAACCGAAGCTGAATGTGCAGCAGGTAAGACAGCCCGTAGACGAACACCATCTGCGCGAGGCTGCGCACCGTGGACGAAATTGCTCTCCCCAGCACCAGCGTGCTGCGCGGCGCCGGGCTGACCAGAAATTTCTGGACGATCCCCAGGTCGCGCTCCCAGATCAGGGAGATCCCGTAAAAAATCGCGCCGAACAGAACGCTCTGCGCCAGAATTCCCGGCGCCATGAAGTCCAGGTAACTGATGCCGCCGGTGGGAATGGCGCGCGTGCGGTTGAACACCTGCCCGAAAATCAGCAGCCACAGAATGGGCTGCACCATGCGCGTGAAAAGCTCGACAGGGTCGTGAACGAGTTTGCGAATGTCGGCTTCGGCGACGGCGAATGTCTGGCGCAGATAATTGGCGCCGGGAAACGGCTCAACCCAGGCGTTGAGATGTGATTCTTGTGCGAGCGGCATCTCTCAGTTCGCCTCCCTCGGAAATCGTCGCGCCGGTGAAATGAATGAACACGTCGTCGAGCGAGGCGTCCGCGGCGACCTGCGACTTGAGCGCCGCCGGCGTGTCCATGGCGGCCAGCACGCCGCGATGCATCACCGCCACTGTGTCGCACAGGTGGTCAGCCTCTTCCATATCATGCGTGGTCATCAGAATAGTGGTGCCGTATTCGCGGCGCAGTTCGCGAATACGCTCCCACACGGAGCGCTTTGCGGAGGGATCGAGGCCCACGGATGGCTCATCCATAAATAAAACGCTGGGGCGATGGAGCATCGATTGCGCGATTTCCAGGCGGCGAATCATGCCTCCGGAATATTGCCGCACCAGTTTCCCGCCGACGTGCGCGAGGTCCATGAATTCCAGGGCTTGCGCGATGCGGTGGCTGCGCTCTGCGCGCGGCATGCCGTAGAGCTTTGCGGAAATCAGCAGGTTTTCGTACCCGGTCAGGTCGCCGTCCGCGGAAAGCATCTGCGAGACATAACCGATTTTTCGGCGCACCGCTTCGGGATGCTGCACCAGATCGAAGCCCGCGATCCTGGCCGTGCCTTCGGTGACGGGCAGCAGCGTCGTCAGCATCTTGATCAGCGTGCTCTTCCCTGCTCCGTTGGGGCCGAGCAGGCCGAATGTCGCACCGGCCGCGACGGAAAATGTCAGGTGATCGACCGCAACCAGCGTGCCGTAACGGCGGGTGAGAGAAAGAACTTCGATGACGTTGCTGCCGGGGACGGGTTCCATGGACTGTAAAGTTTACATCGGTGGCGGGTTTGATGCGAGTTCAGGGTGAAGTCACGCGAAGGAAACTATTGCTGCTCGGGAGCGTCTATTGAACGTAGGATAGAGTAGTTGACGCACGTTCCGCCGGTTGGAGTAGTCCATGAAGCTTCGCAGAGTTTTATTACTTCCGATATTGACCGCGAGTCTCGCTCTGATAACGGGAGCAGCGGTGGCAGCGCAGGAAGTGAAAATCCCGATCGAGCAGTACACGCTGAAGAACGGATTGCGCGTGGTGCTTTCGGAAGATCATTCGGCGCCCACCGTGTCACTGTGCGTCACGTATGACGTCGGGTCGCGCAACGAATTGCCGGGGCACACCGGATTCGCGCACCTCTTTGAACACATGATGTTCCAGGGTTCGCAAAATGTGGGCAAGGGTGAGCACCTGATTCTGGTGCGTGTGAATGGCGGAGACGTGAACGGCACGACCACCGCCGAATCAACGAATTATTACGAACGCGTACCGGCCAATCAACTGGACATGGCTCTGTTTCTGGAGTCCGACCGCATGCGGGCCCTGCGCATCACCCAGGCGAATCTCGACAACCAGCGCAACACCGTGCAGGAAGAGCGGCGGCTGCGCATGGACAATCAAGCCTACGGGAAGACCAATGAAATTCTGGGCGATCTGGCCTATGACAATTTCGCTTACAAACACTCCACGATGGGATCAATGGCCGACCTGAACGCCGCCAGCCTGGATGACGTGGCGCAATTTTTCAAGATTTACTACGCGCCGAACAACGCGGTGTTGACGATGGTTGGCGATTTCAAGCCCGCCGACGCGCTGGCCAAAATCACAAAATATTTTGAAGACATTCCGCAGCAGCCGGCGCCCCCCGCGGTGGACATAGCAGAACCCGCACAAACAGCGGAGCGGCGCACCGTGGTGGAAGATTCCTTCGCGCGGTTGCCGCGGCTCGACGTGGTCTACAAGACCGTGCCCGCCAACACCACCGATTTTTACGCGCTGGACATGCTGGGCGATATTTTGTTTGGCGGCCCCTCCTCGCGGCTGTACCTGAAACTGGTGAAAGAAAAATCGGTGGCCCTGCAGGTGGCTGGAGGAGTGGATCTGCGGCGCGGCCCGGCGCTCTTTCAAGCGTTCGCTCTGCTGAAGCCCGGCCAGGATGAGGCAGAAGTCGAGAAACTGATTTACGAGGAGTTCGAGCGCGTCAAAACCGAAGGCGTGAGCGCCGCCGAAATGCAAAAAGTTCTGATCCAGGATCGCCGGCAGCAGGCGGAATTCATGACCAGCACCATGAGCCGCGCGCGAACGCTGGGCCAATACGCGGTGTACTTTCACGATCCGGGGCTGATCAATACCATCCTGGCGAAATATAGCGAGGTAACTCCGGACGACATTCAGCGCGTGGCTCGCCAATATCTGGGTGCGACGGAGAGAACCGTAGTGTTGACTCAGCCGAAGGCGCAGGCCGCAAAGTAGCACAGCCACTTTGGCTGTGCGGTTTTGTAGGCTGAGCGAACAGCAACGACTTGGATTCGATTGCAACGGCGCGCCGGCGACGTGTTGTTTCGCCCTGAGAGCAATGAGGACATCGATGAAGCACAAACTGAAATTCAGATTCTTGCGGCGAGGATCCGCCGCGGTTCTGCTAGCGATGGCGCTCTCCGCCGCGGCCTGGAGCCAGGGCGAATCCGCGCAGGATAAGTCCACGCCGACCAGCAAGGTCGAACGCCTGAATCGCGCGCCGGTCTCCAAAGACATTCTGAAAGTAAAGTTGCCGCGCCCGGTCGAAACCATCCTGCCCAACGGCATCAACCTGATGATTCTCGAAGATCACCGCCTGCCGCTGGTCACCGTGGAATTCGACATCAACGGCGCGGGGCCGATGTACGAGCCCGCGGGCCAGCCCGGCCTGGCCGGCGCCACCGCGCGGCTGCTGACCGACGGAACGAAAACTCGAACCAGCCAGCAAATCGCCGAACAGATTGATTCGCTTGGCGCGTCGCTTTCCGCGGGCGCTGGGTTCGGCTCCGGTTCGGCAGTTGTCTCCGCGTCGGGATTGTCAGACACGTTTGAAAAATGGTTCGCGCTCACCGCGGACGTGCTACTGCATCCCAGTTTTCCGGCGGACGAGCTGGCGCAATACCAGGCGCGAGCGAAATCGGCGCTCCTGCAGCAGCGTTCGCAGCCGGGATTCCTGGCCAATCAAACGATGAGCCGCGCGCTGTATGGAACGTATCCGGCGGCGGTCGTTTCGGCTACGCCCGAATCGCTCGATTCCCTGACGCCGGCGATTCTCGCGGCGTGGCATGACCAGCATTACGCGCCGCAAAATACCATCCTGGCAATCTCGGGCGACGTCCACGCAAACACGCTGATTCCGAAGCTGCGCCAGTGGCTCGGGCCGTGGCAAAAGTCGAAAGTGCCGGTGAAGTTTCCCGTTGGCCCGGCGCCGGCCAGCAAAGAAAAAATATTTCTGATCGATCGTCCCGGCTCCGTCCAGACGACGCTGCTGATGGGCAACCTGGCCATCGACCGGACCAATCCCGATTATCCAGCCCTGGTAGTGATGAACGAAATTCTTGGCGCGGGTTCGGCGAGCCGCCTGTTTCTGAATCTGCGCGAGGAAAAAGGCTACACCTACGGCGTCTACAGCAGCGTGATCGCCAGGAAATATGCCGGACCATGGACCGCGGGCGGCGACCTGCGGACGGAAGTGACTGACGGAGCGATGACCGAATTTCTACGGGAGCTGAATCGCATTCGGGATGAGAAAGTTCCGGATGAGGAACTGGACGCGGCGCGCCGTTCGGTGGTCGCCCATTTCGCGCTTTCGCTGGAATCGCCGCAGCAGGTAATCGGCTACGCCGTCGCGCGCAAGGCTTACAACTTCCCCGCCGACTACTGGGACAAATATCCGGCGCAGATCACGGCGATCACCGCGGATGACGTGCAGAGGGTGGCGAGAAAATACGTCAACCCGGCGACCATGCAAGTGGTAGCCGTAGGCGACGCGGGGAAGATCAAAGCGGTGCTCGACAAGTACGGACCTGTTGAGATCGTGGATTCCACCGGCAAGACCGCGCCCGACGCGAATAAATCCAAGGTCGCCAGCGCGCAATAACTTCGCGGCGCTGGGAACGCGCCGGCCATCACGTGCCGCGAGCAACCCGCGAAAAAGCTTCCTTGGTTTCCGCGCTCCACAAATACCACAGGCCCAGCAAATCCACCGCCAGGATGGAAACGTTCCACAGCAGCCCCACATGGCTGTAACTCAGCAGTGTCGCCGCCAATCCGAGGCACGCTCCGGCGGCGATCAACACGAATAAAAACATACTGAGGATTCGCGCCAAAGCGCGTAACTGAAAGATACCAATTGCCAGAACGACGTGAATGCCGCCGAACAGCAGGCAAAGAACCCCGCCGGCAGCGCCGAGCGCGGCGACCAGCGTTGCCGTCGCGCCGCTCTGTGGCGCGGTCGCCGTCGCGCCCGTCGATCCCATGAAAAAGAAAAACACGCCGGCGGCCGCGGAAGCCAGTCCGGCAATTATCATGGCCGCGGCGAGGATGGTGATTCCGAGTGGGCGTTGCATCGCGTCTCCGATTGGAGTGGCACAGACTTCAGTTTGTGGGGTTTGGTGTTTGCAAGGACTAAACCCCACAGACTGAAATCTGTGCCACTCGGTCCCTACCTCGACGGTAAGGCGGGCGGTGCGGCGCCGTCAAGCACGGACCGTTTGCCGCGGCGCCTTCCGGCAGTAAACGAAGAGCGCTATGCCGGCGAGAACCGAAACCACGCTGGCCGCCTGCGCGTTGGTGAGCCCGAGAAACGAACGCGGATTGATGCGGATCATTTCCACTAGGAATCGCGCCACGCCGGTGAGCACGAGGTACGCGGCGAAAACGATTCCGTTTGGGGCGCGGGTTCTAAACGCGCGCTCGCCGAGTTTCCACAAGACCCAGAAAATCAGCAGAGCGACAAGAAATTCGTAAATCGGCGTGGGATGCACGCGGCAATCGGCCCGGGCGCCCCACTGCACGCACGTTTCCGTGGTGGGCACGATTCCGTTTGGAAATGCCATGCCCCACGGAAGATTTGTCGGCCGGCCGTAATCGCCGTCGCCGGAAATCAGGCAGCCGATTCGGCCGATGCCATAGCCGATCGCCGCTGCGGGTGAAGCTACATCGAGCATCAGGAGCGGCGAAATCCGAAAGCGCCTGGCAAGCAGAATCAGAGCGAGGAACCCGCCGATGATCGCGCCGACGAAAGCGAAGCCCATTGTGCTGAACAGCTGCGGCCACGGGTCAGCGAAAAATTCCGCCGGTGATTCCAGCAGATGATAGAGCCGCGATCCGACCAGGCCGGCGAGCCCAGTGATGCCGATGATGGCCTCGGCGTCGACGGTAACTCCGCGCCGAGTAAAATCCGCGCGCAAAATAAAAAAGGCGCAAATCAGTCCGGTGGCAACCATCAGGCCGTAGGATCCGAGCGTCAGCGGGCCAATGTGAATGAAGGGATACAACCGGACTCCTGTTGTAGAGCAAATTTATCGGGCGGATCTGTTGCCGCGACAGTATAGCCGAGTTCCCGCAGGACAGGCGTCCGCTTGTGAAATTTAGATCCCGAGTAAAATGTTGTCATTCTGAGCGAAGCGAAGAATCTCTCTTCGATTTAAGCGTGGGGAAAAACCAGGAGAGATTCTTCGCTTCGCTCAGAACGACACCGCAAAGCATGTTTTCCGTAGACTGTTCTAGTGAACCGCGGTCTGCTCGCTGCTCAGGGTGCGGTTTCTCTTCATGATGAGCAGGAACGGAACGAGAGCCAGGATGATGAGCGACAGAATGGAAATGACTTCGACGTAGGCGGTGGTGGTCGCCTGCCGGTCGATGATGTAGGAAACGAGGCCGTAGGCCTGATGCGTCGCGTCGACGCTGCCAGCGCCGTGTCCCTGGAACGTCCGCGAAATCCCGGCGATGAAACTATCGTACTGCGGCGTG
>Ga0070735_10000301_pt1 | contig 58235 bp, 52 predicted proteins | sample Coa_R1_FD_66443 | JGI IMG/M metagenome (GOLD analysis project Ga0070735, IMG submission 66443) | Surface soil microbial communities from Centralia Pennsylvania, which are recovering from an underground coalmine fire - Coalmine... | ecosystem: Environmental > Terrestrial > Soil > Unclassified ... | reverse complement strand
GGCGGTGAGCCCGGAGCCCAAGCTGACGATCGCGCGCCCAAACCCCGCAAGGGAAGAAGCGCAAGCAGGTCGAGCAAGGGTCATTAAGCGAGCTACTGGCCGAGACGAATGGACCCTACACCACCTCGGAGCTCTCTTACTTTTGGGGCAACGAGATCTGAGCCACGGGCTCTGAGCTAGGATTTTCGAGCTCTGATTTTCCCGAGGCGTCATCCCGAGCGTAGCCGCTTTTCAGGCGGAGCGAGGGGATTTCCCGGCACAACACCCTCGGCCCGAATCACGGCCCTTCGGATTACCTCCCACGAAACGGAATTCACGCTGACCCACAGCCGCTCTTTCAGGATCCTTTCAGCCTGACCTGCTACATTGAACATCGACTTTCACTCCCTCGCTGAGGTGTGCCATGAAGATCGACCGTTCGCTTCCCGTCACGCTACGTTTGCTCGCTATGATCGTTGCCCTCCTCATCGTTCTTCCGCGAGGCTGGTCGCAGAACTCCGGCGGCCCTCAATATCATCTCGTCAAGAAAATCGTTCTCGGCGGCGAGGGAGGATGGGACTACTTCTCCGTCGATCCGGCCACCCACCACATCTTCATCGGACGTGGTGAATACGTTCAGGTGCTCGACTCCGATGGAAATGTGATCGGCAAGGTCGATGTCGGCAAGACGAACGAAGCCCACGCCGTGGCGCTCGCGCCCGATCTCCATCGCGCATTCACGAGCAATGGCGGAGGCAGTTCAGTAACGATCTTCGATCCCGAGACGCTGAAAGTCATTCAAGAAGTCAAAATCGCAGACCGCGATACCGACGACATCGAGTACGACCCGGCAACTAAGCGCGTTTTTACCTTTAACGGTGGGAAGGGAAGCGATGCCACCGCGATTGACGCCGTGAAGGGCGTAGTTGTCGGCAAGGTCCCGCTCGGTGGCAAGCCCGAAACCGCGCAGCCCGATGGCCAGGGCCACATCTACGTCAACATCGAAGACAAGAGTGAGCTGAAAGAATTCGACGCCAAGACGTTGCAAGTCATGCACACGTGGCCTCTAGCCCCTTGCAAGAATCCCTCCGGACAAGCGATCGACGTGGCGCATTCTCTCCTCGTCATCGGCTGCCACAATGGACTGATGGAGTTCTGGGATTACGCAAACAGCAAAGTCGCCGGAACCGTGCCCATCGGCAAGGGAGTCGACGCCAACCGCTTCGATCCCGGCACCGGTCTCGCCTTTGCTTCGTTAGGCGAAGGAACCATCACCGTCGCGCATGAAGATGCGCCCGACAAGTTCACCGTAGTGCAGACCATCGAGACGATGAAAGGTGCGCGCACCATGTCGCTCGACACTGCGAATCACAACATCTATACCGTCAGCAGCGAATTCCTGCCGCCGCCCGCACCCACTCCCAAGGACCCGCATCCATGGCCTGAGATGAAGCCAGGAACCTTTACGCTGATGATCTACGCGCAGCAGTAGTTCTCGTTCCATCCTGCCATCCTGTCGGATCGTACAATCGAGACGGAGACAGGTATGAATTGGAGACGCTTCTTCGCCGCAGTCGTGTTTGCGTTCACGGCGGCAGTTGTCCTCGACATCCTTCTGAACGGTGTGTTGTTGCGCAATGTGTGGAGGGCTAGCGCGCATGGCTGGAGGTCTCCCGCCGAAATGAATCGACTGGTACCGCTGGGATGGATTTCCATACTGTTGGTCATAATCTTCCAGAGTGCCATCTTCGTTCGCGCTAAATGGCAAGGCATTGGGCGCGGCTTGGAGTTCGGTGGCTGGCTTGCGTTGGCAAGTTTTATCGGCGTGGTCGGCGGCATGGCTTCGGTCGTGTCATGGCCGCTCACGTTGATCCTGGCAATGGCGGCCCAGCAGGTGATGAACAACCTCATTACCGGATTCTCTCTCGGGTGGTTGTACCGGACCCCCGGCCATTAAGACCCCTCCGAAACCTGCGACCAACAAGCCATTTACTGGTTCTGCCGTTATTTTTTTCCTGGTGTGTCAAGTTTTTTGCACTTGTGCGCCGTTCCCTGGCTCGGTATACTCCCTCTCCAACTGGGGCTTCTAGCAGCGCCAATCGTCGCTGATCTCAGAAAACAGGATGTAGAAAGGCTTCGCCGTGAAGAAGATCTCATGTGCCGTGCTCTTGCCTGCGGTCGTCCTCGCAATCCTTCAAACAGTCTCCGCTCAGATCCAGGGTCAATGGGTCAGTACCGGATCGATGCAATCCGCCCGTGAATTGAATGCGCAAGTGCGGATGTCAAGCGGAAGGATCCTCAGCATTGGAGGAGTTGACAACAGCGGAAATGTGCTCGCTTCATCAGAGTTTTATAGCCCCAAGCCGGGCACTTGGACGCTCACCGGCAGCATGGCCGAGGCACGCGAATCTTTCCCGGCCGTCCTCTTGGCGAATGGAAAAGTCCTGGTCTCCGGAGGCCTCGGCATCAGCAGCATCGTTTTGGGCAGCGCGGAGTTATATGACCCGACTACGGGGGCGTGGACCCCAGCTGGCTCCATGTCGGTGCCTCGGTATGGACATACCGCAACGGTCCTTCCCAGTGGAAAGGTATTGATAACGGGCGGCTGTACGGCAACGGCCTGCTCCACCAACACCGCGTCAAGCGAACTCTATGATCCGGCATCGAACACCTGGTCGACGACGGGAAGCCTCAACACCGCTCGCACTTATCACACTGCCGTGCTGCTGAAGACCGGCATGGTGTTGGCGGTCGGAGGTTCTGGGCCTCTTACGTCTTGCGAACTCTACAATCCGTCGACCGGCACATGGAGTTATGCCGCCAGCACCAGCACAGGTCGGTATCTCAACACAATAACGCGTCTTTCCGACGGCAAGGTGCTGGTCACCGGCGGCGCCAATGGGAAGTACCCGGTTAGCTCGGCCGAAATCTACAACCCAACAGCGAACACCTGGACGCTCACCGGCAACATGACGATTGCTCGCTACGCCCACAGCGCCACCTTGCTTCCTGACGGCACCGTTCTCGTCGCCGGCGGATACGGCGTCTCCATCAGCTGTGGCAAGGACTGCACCGGCTACGTCCCGACCGATAAGGCAGACATCTTCAACGAAACCGCAGGTACATTCGCCGCGACCGCCAACTTGAGCCGGGCACTCGCATATTTCTCCATGACTCTGCTTTCTACTGGACGAGCTTTGGAAGCCGGCGGCAGTGCGACCACCAGCACCTGCTGCATTGTTGTCAACGCAGCTCAGGTCTACACTCCTCTTTCTCTCACCTTCTCTGCATCCAGCCTGAATTTCGGACTCCTGCAGATCGGGTTCACCAGCCCGCCCCAGACGGCGATGGTAACCAACGTCAGCACTCACTCGGTGACCTTTACCTCCATCGCCAGCACCGGCGACTACGCACAAACTCACACCTGCCCCACAATCTTGACCGCCGGACAGAATTGCACGATTACAGTTACGTTCACCCCGACTGCCGCTGGGACCCGCAAGGGAACCGTAACTCTCACGGACAACTCGCCCGGCAGTCCTTCGCAAATCATTCCTCTGACCGGAACGGGTGAGACTCTCGCGCTCGGATTTACCCCTGCATCGCTCAACCTGGGCAGCGTGGTCGTCGGCTCCAGCGTCACCATGAGCGCGACCTTGACCAACGACGGTTCAGCCTCGGTCAACATCACGGGCATTTCCATCTCTCCGACGAACAAAACGTTTACTCAAACGAATAACTGTCCTTCAACTCTGGCTGTGCAGCAGACTTGCACCTTCCAGGTCACATTTACTCCACCCGATGTCTTTACCTACAAGGCAACCTTGTCGGTCAAAAATAGTGCCGGCGCAGCAGCGATCTTGCCGTTGTCAGGGACGGGCTTGAACAACTAAGCGAGTAACTAAGTTGAATGACGAATAGCAATTGTGCAAGGCCACAGCGATCGATTCGGCCTCACACTGCAGATGTACGAAGCCCGCAACCCGGCAAGGCAGTCACCAAGGTCGTATACGCTGCTGGCCACCCGCCGGATGCCCTATCCTTTCGCGTTTCTTGCGCGTGGTCCATTCAAGCCCAGTGTTGGCTTGAGTGGGACAGTTCCAGGCATGTACATCCACGTGCAAAGTCAATCGCGGATGACAATCTATCGATTCGGCAAGGGCTCGTTTGAAGAGTTCACGTAGCGTAGGGTCGAGGTAACCCTTCCTCGTGCTCCGTCGGCCTGTACGTTGCGGCGCGGCCAGCAGCCTGCCAAGGGCCCCGGAGGCTGCATATGTCTCACACCATTCTGAAGTCGTCGGTCGTGAAACGCTTTCGTCGTTAGGACTCTCCATCGGAGGTATGCAATGATTTCCGATTTACAGCTTGCCACAGGTGATATCTGCGTAGACCCAACGGGCTTCCGTGTCATGGTGGAAGACGTTGACATCTATGATTACGTCCACTTCTCGGTCATTGAAAGAAGCGATTCGGGAAACGATGATGCGAAACGGGGTCAAATGTCACATGTTGCGTTCGTCCATCGCTTCACGAAGCTGGGCAATATGTTTCCTAATAGGAAAGCCGCTTAGCCGTAGGCCACAGCGGCCGCGCTGCATCGATTTTCGGGGAGCTCCCTGCTCTTCCTATTCTGAATCTCGAAATCGTCGTACTGACGTAGCACGCCTCATGAACGGCTCTTCCATACTCATCCGTGTTGCTGGCGTCGAGTGGGATGGGTGAACTGCAGATGCGGCAGACGAGGCTATGTTGGGACGCGTGTTTGGCGAAGCCTGTCATAAACTGTTGTCCTCCTTGCGGACTCCGGATCGTTAACAGGCGAGAACGCGAAACACCTAAGCTGCAATTCAGCAACCAATCAAGACCGACCGCGCAAGACCAACTCGTAGTGGGAGTTATCGATATCAGTGGGGCTCTGCGTGCCGTACTCCTATAAGCGGAGAAGGAAGAAATTCATGAAGCTGGAACATTCGTCCCGGCGGGTGGCCCATTCAAGCCCGGTGTTGGCTTGAGTGGGACAGTTCCCGGGTGCCCCATCCTTTCGCGCTCTTTGCGAAAGGGAACCACGATCCTCGACATCTCACAGGCGCCGCAGAAAGTCGTTATACCGTTCCGGCTCCGGCACAAGCCCCGCTTCACCGGATTCCGATGCGTGTAGCGCAACTTCTCTACACGCTTCCGCTCGCTCCAGACATTAAATCGTAGAACCGTCTCTGCCATACGTGTGGTTGTTCCTCCGCCCACAACTTCAATTGCGACGAACTTCTTCGCGTTCGCCGCAATACCCGGCGGGCGAAGCGCTGCTTCACCACTGCATTACCGTCGAAGGAGTGCCTTGCTCCGGTTCACTGATGAAGCGACGCCTGCAGCATTGCCCTGGTGTAGCCGACATTGTAGGCAGAGGCCGCGTATCCGCCACCGCCCGGATAGTATGGTTTGAAATTGGCGCGCTCGCGATCGTAATCGAGTGCGCGGGGGTGCTCGGGATAGATCAGCCGCGGATACTTCTGCCGCACCAGTTCTTTCATCACCGCGTACATGTCGATCACGCCCTCATCGATAAAAACCTCCGTGTACTTTTCGTTGGGCACCTGCACGCGAACGTTGCGGTAGTGGACATGGTTGATGACGTCCTTGCTGCCAAAATAGCGGCAGACTTCGACGGGATCCTGTCCCATCTCACGGGTAACGCCACAATCAAAAGTGATCCCATTCGACTTGCTCGGAACAATATCGACGAGGCGCTTCCAGCCCTCGACGCTACCCATGATCTGCTGCGATCCACGACTCAGAGGCGCAGGCGGATCGTTGGGGTGAAGCGCCAAACGAACTCCCGATGCTTCAGCAACCGGGATCACCGCCTTGAGAAAGTATGTGATGTTGCTCCACATCTCTTCCAGATTGTGAGTGCCTTCCTCGCGCAAGGGAGGCAGATCCTTGACTCGATCGTAGTCAAATGCGGTCAGGCCTGATCCAGCCCTTCCCTCTTCTGCGTAGTAGCCCTCAACGAGGCGGTGAGCATAAAAGTTGTACTCGATGACGGGTAGTCCAACACGTCCAGCGGCGCGAATTGATTGCTGAACTTTGTCGATCTCTTCGTCGCGTCCGGCTTTGCCATAAAGCGTCTTGGGGAAGCCGTCGATCATCAGGTTGCCCAGGGTGAGCCCGCCCGTCTTGAGCTTATCCATGAGCATTTGCAGGTCGGCCAGCTGCCAAGGGATGGGAGGGCCGCCTGTCAGAACATCGTTCACTGCTAGCTGTTTCGCCCGGCGCATGCCGGCCTCGTCGGCGCTTGAAAGTTCCAAGGCAATCCTGGGAATGCCCGACGTCTCGGAATTCTTGCGATCGTCGCTCAGGAACTTAGGAGTCGCGGCCCCGCGAAACGGAGCGGACAACGCTGCTCCTCCGATCACCTGCAGCAAATGCCTCCGCGATTTGTCGGTTTTCTCCAAAGACACCTCCCCGCCGAACACAGCTCGGCTGAGCGCAACGAAAATCAGTCTACTCACGGCACGCACTCCCGCGATATGCCACGAGACCTTGGCGCATCTCGTTTCTGGGTCGGGTCCATGCTAAGCCGAGACAGCTAGCGGCGAAAAGAGCCATAACCGCAAGTCTGCCCTCGGATTGAGGATTTTGAGTGAAATTGAGATTTCGGCCAGCCGCGGGTGGCCCATTCAAGCCCGGTGTTGGCTTGTGTGGGACAGTTCCCGGGTGCCCCATCCTTTCGCGCTCTTTGCGAAAGGGTGGGAACCACGATCCTCGACATCTCACACGCGCCGCAGAAAGTCGTTACACCGTTCCGGCTCCAGCACAAGTCCCCGCCTCACCGGATTCCGATGCGTGTAGCGCAACTTCTCTACACGCCTCCGCTCGCTCCACCCTTGGCGGTGGTAGCAAGTCCAGGTCAGAAAGTGCATAGGATCGTCGCCGCAATACCGGTTCAGCCGGCTCGGAATGTTCCCAACTTACGAGGAACGAGCTGCGAAGACATAAAGGAAATGAAGGATTCGGATGCCCGCGGTTCAGTTTCGGGAATCCCCACCCTTTGCCAAAACCGCAAAGGATGAGCCACCCGCCTCCTGCCGGGGATTAATGAGTGTGACGGTAATGCTACAACAGCTAGGATTGCGAGCGGCTCCTTAGCTCATTGATGACTGATTCTTGTCGTTCTCTCTCTAGAGTGTTCTGGCTTTCGCTTTCCATAGTGGTGTCGGCCCTGCTCCTCGCAACCTTCCTTAGAATGAAAGGCAGGAGAGGCAACAGACAAAGGCCGGCAATATTGACGACGTTGGGACTACGTCCACAACTCCACCACGCAAAACCAAGCGCGAGTACAAATGCATAAACGTAAAGCACCTGCCTCAAATCCGGGCCCCGTTTGAGACGAATGACGTAGTTGGGCGACCACCTAAAGTGCACTATCCCAATGAGAGACAGGAGAAGTGAAGCTCCCAAATGATCAGGCCCAGATTGTTGAACTGGTTTGACTCGCATGCTACTGAGCGGAAGGATAGGAATCCACAGAAAAACGACCCATTTCGTTGTTACAAAAGAGCCGTCAGACAGAAAGTCGCGCTTCCCATAGGTTGTGGTCCCCATCCCGTTAACTGCCATAGCGCTCCAACCCCCGCGCGGGAAGGGTATTACTGCATGCAGGCACTGTCAAACGACAATTGCTGCTGCAAACAGATGGGATGAGAGGGCCCCGGACAATATTGGGACAATATGGGGACATACAAAATGGGGGACGACGGTGGCCCATTCAAGCCCGGTGTTGGCTTGAGTGGGACAGTTCCGGGGCATGTACATCTACTGGAAAAGTCGGACGGCTGTCGAGAACGATCAGAATACTGCCTCAGAACTTTTCCATAGCCAGAATCGCGTTTTCTCTGACATCAACCTTGACGGAGTCGAAGGAAGGAACGGCAAAACTGCCACACCCCCGGGTGCCCCATCCTTCGCGTCGTTTGCGAAGGGTGGGAACCACGAACCCCCACATCTCATCGCGCCGCAAAAAGTCACGGTAGCGCAGCAACGATTCGAATCTTCGCCTCAGAATTTTCCACAGAGAAAATCGCACTCCTGTGACATCTAACCTTGACCCTCGAATCCAAAACCTCACAATGGAAACGTGCGCATTTGCACCGCAGAATTCTCGGCGATAAGAGCAGGCTTGGGAGTCCAAAACACGCCCAGCTAAGTGCTTATTCTGGAATATTTTGCGTGCAAGTCCTTCTTTGACAATATTTTGCGAGGCACGCGAGCTATCTCGGTCGAGTAACTAGCTTGGAATCAATATTTTGCGAGCTGCGGCAGTAAGATAGCTCTCCCTGGGAGAATGTCAGTTAAGTCCTTCAAAAGCAAGATTTTACCTGTAAAATATTTAGAATCAATATTTTGCGGCGTTAAGAAGGGCCTCTGTGAAGCTAAAGCCAACAAAATCAATATTTTGCGCACATGAGCGGAAAAATCAAATTTCGCCCTTACTAATGAAGAGGAGGATCCTTGTCGCAGGCAGATCCTAGCTGACTGCCTTCTTCTCGAACTGCCGCAGCCCGACGACCAGCAGCAGGATGTCGAAGAAGCACAGCACCACCAGGATCGCGATCGTCGAGAGATGCGGGAACTGCGGCACCAGGGCGGCGCGCAGTCCTTCGCTGGCATAAACCAGCGGATTGACCAGCACGACTTTTTGCAGGATCGGAAATGTGTTGAGCGCGCTCCACGGATAGTACGTGCAACCGAAAAAAATCATCGGCGTGATCACCATGCTGAACATCAGGCCAATGTGCTGCTGGTTCATCGTGCAGCCGAGTGCCAGCCCTCCGGCGGCGGAGAACAGAGCGACCAGCAGGATCATCGCAACAAACCTGAGCGGATTGTGAATGCTGATGTGACTCCCGGCCGCAACACGAGCCACGCCATCGGAAGGACCACGAGTCCGGCCAGAATCGCTTGCAACATTCCGGCGACGACTTTCTCGATCGCGATCCACGAGATGTCGATGGGCGCGAGCAGGCGGTCTTCAATCTCGCGCGTCCACTGAAACTCGGCGATCAGCGGCATGGCCACTGCCCAGATTCCCGTGAACACCATGCTGATCGCGATGATGCCCGGCAGCAGCAGGCTCTTGTAGGAGACCGGCATGTATCCGCTGCCCACCATGACTTTCCCAAAGATAAAGACGAACAGCAACGGCTGCAGGAACGTTTGAAAAATGATCTGAACAATGTTGCGCCGCGCCACGTGGGCATCGCGAGCCAGCATCGCGCCAAAAGCTTTCCAGTTCAATCGCGCAAACTCCTTCCCGTATGGTGCAGGAACAGGTTTTCGAGACTGGGCTCGGAGATGTGGACGTCCGACAATTCTGCACCCGCCGCCGCCGCGACCGTTGCCACTTCAGGGATGAGCGAGCCTCCGCGGTCGGCGTACACATCGGCGCCGGTGGAATCGAGCGCGCGCACCTCACGCACTCCGGCGAGCGCTTGCAACCGTTGCAGCAACTCGGGCGTCGGCTTGCCAAAGTGCAGGCGCAGCAAGAATCCTCCGGGGATCGATCGCTTCAATTCCGTCGGAGTTCCTTGCGCGATCACGCGTCCATGGTCGACGATGACCAGACGCTGGCAGAGCGCGTCGGCCTCTTCCATGTTGTGCGTGGTCAGCACCACGGTTTTGCCGAGCTGGTTGTATTCGCGAATGATCTCCCAGAGCAGAATGCGCGTCTGCGGATCGAGCCCCGCGCTCGGTTCATCGAGAAAAAGAACTTGCGGATCGTGCATCATGGCGCGCGCGATCGAGAGACGCTGCATCATGCCGCCGGAAAATCCGCGGACCATCTGCGCCGCGCGGTCGGTCAGCTTGAATTTTTCCAGCAGTTCGTCCGCGCGCTTCGCGCCTTCTTTCGGCGGGATGCCAAAGTACGCTGCATGAAAAATCAGAATCTCGCGCGCGGTCAAAGAAAAATCGAGGTTCGGCCGCTGCGGCACCACGCCGATGAGCCGCTTCACTTTGGCCTGCTCCTGCCACACTTCGTGTTCGCCGATCCAGGCATGCCCGCTGGTGGCGCGCACGCGCGTCGTTACGATGCCGATCGTCGTTGACTTCCCCGCGCCGTTCGGCCCGAGCAGTCCGAAGATCTCTCCGGATTTGACTTCGAGCGACAAGCCATCCAGGGCCGTGATCTGAGGCTTCGGCTGCTTCGATTTCTTCGCGTCGGCGCGCGCGATGAACCCTCCCGTCGCCGCCAGCGGAGGCGCAGAGTTGTACACCTTGCGCAGATCTTCTGTGCGTACACCAACCGCCATGAGTGAGATCCCCGGAGAAGTTACGTGCAGGTTCTGAAAGTATAACGTAGCGGCGAGCGTGAAGGTTACGATCCGCGGACCACAGGGGCTAAAGCCCCTTGATCTTCGGACTTGAACGCGGCGCTAAAGCGCCGCTCTTCCACGGTCGACGACGCGGATGAGTGGCTCTGATGCAGGAAATCTTCCACGGTTGAGGACGTGGCAAACTGACTCTCATACAGCAAGCGTGCCACTTCCTGAATATCGAAACAGACGACGGTCTGTATCAGTCGACGTGTTCGCCTTCAGCCATAAAGCTCTGTTCGGCAGGCGGCAACTTGTCTCCCGGACGCGCCCAGAAGACGTACAGCGTCGGCCACAAGATCACGCTGACGAGCAACTCTACGATGAGGCCGCCGACGATGACGATGGCGAACGGACGTTGGGAATCCGAACCGATGTCGTGCGACATGGCCGCAGGCAGCAAGCCGAGTGTTGCAACCAGCATCGTCATCATGATGGGACGCAGACGAAGCGCTGCGCCTTCCTTCGCTGCATCGCGCACGGGCATGCCGCGAGTGCGGAGCTGGTTGATGTACTCGATCATGATGACTCCGATTTCGACCGAGACTCCGATCAACGCGAGAAATCCGAGACCGGAAGATACGCTGAAATGCGTTCTGGTCAACAACAGGCTGAGAAAACCTCCGAGGGGCGAGAGTGAGACCACCGCGAGAATGAGGAAGACCCACTTCCATGAACCGAAGGCGGAGTAAAGGATGAATGCCATTAACAGCAAGGTGACCGGAACGATGATCGCGAGGCGGCGGTTGGCGCGCTGCTGGCTTTCGTATTCGCCGGTCCAGTCGAGATGATAGCCCTCGGGCAGCTTGACCTTCCGCCCGACTTCATCGATCGCCTGGCGCACAGTGCTGCCGAGGTCGCGTCCACGAACGCTGTATTTGATGGCGATGTAGCGTTGGTTCCCTTCACGGTAGATGGTCGAAGCGCCGTCATCGAGCGTGATCTTGCTGAGTTGTCCGAGAGAAACGCGCTCGCCGGAAGGAGCGAGGAGGCGGATGTCAGCGATCTCGTCGACCGTCCGGCGATACTGTGGCTGGTAGCGCACGGTCATGTCGAAACGCTGCTCGCCGATCAGGATTTGGCTCACGGCTTTGCCGCCGACTGCGGTTTCGATTGCATCCTGAATATCCGCGACGTTAATGCCGTAGCGATCTGCCGCGGTACGATCGACATTGACGTTGACGTTGGGCTGTCCGCGGACCTGGAACGTACCGAGATCGGCGACGCCCGGGATCTGGCTCATCACGCCCTGCATCTGGTCGGCCTTCTCTTCTAATGTCTTCAGGTCGCGGCCAAAAAGTTTCACGGCGAGCTCACCCTTCACGCCGCTGACGGCTTCTTCTACGTTGTCGGATATCGGCTGCGAGAAGTTCCAATCGACGCCGGGAAACTGCTGCAGCTTTTTGTCGATGGCAGCGATGAGTTCGTCCTTGTTTCCGTGGAAATCGGAGCGCCATTCGTCACGGGGAAGAAGATCGACGAAGAACTCGGTGTTGTAGAAGCCGCTGGCATCGCTGCCGTCATCTGGACGTCCGACCTGGCTGACCACCTGTTTCACTTCGGGGAAGTTCGCCAGTGTCACACGCGCCCGGTTTGCCATTTCAATGCTTGCCGAGGGGCCGGTGCTAGGCGCAAGCGTGCCGCGCACCCAGATCGCTCCTTCATCGAGATGCGGAAGGAACTCCGATCCGATGATGCCGCTGAGCGCAAAGAACAGAATGAGGCCGAGCGCCGCCAGACCCATCAACAAGGTGAACTTCATGTGATCGAAGCACCAGTCGAGCGAACGCGCGTAGCTGCGATTCAGCCATTCGAGGACGGGATTGCGCCACTCCTTTAGTTCGCGGCTGAAGAAGAAGTTGCAGAGCACAGGTGCAATGAAAAGCGCGAAAACCAGAGCGCCGAGCAGAGCGAAGGCCACGGTCCAGGCCATGGGAGCGAACAACCGTCCTTCCACGCGCTGGAGAGTAAAAATTGGCAGATAAGAAACGATGATGATGACGCGTGCAAAGAAGACGGGCCTTTGTACCTCGTGCGCGGCGACCGCGACAATTTCGCGAAAAGACTTTTTGTGGTCGCCGAACGAAGTATGGCGAAGGATGTTTTCGACCATGACGACCGAGCCATCGACCACCATGCCGAAATCGAGTGCTCCGAGGGAGAGGAGATTCGCGGGAATTTGACGCAGGTCCAGGAGAATTGCGGCGAACAGTAATGAGAAGGGGATGGTGACGGCCACGATCAGCGCGCTACGCACGTTGCCGAGGAATAGGAAAAGGACCAAGGTGACCAAAAGCACGCCGTCGGTCAAATTGCGCAACACAGTGTGCGTGGTGTGGTGCATCAGTTCGCTACGGTCAAGATGCGGGACAAGCGTAACTCCCACAGGCAGCAGCCCCGACTTTCCGCTCGCTCCATTCAGTCGGTCAATCTTCTTATGCAGATCCTGAAGTGTGGTCTCAGCGACCGCACCTTTGCGTAGCAGGACGATGCCTTCGACGACGTCGTCATCATTGATGATCGTGCCGTCCTCTTTGCGAATCGTTTTGCCGAGTTGTCCCAAACGAACCTTGGGCGCTTGCACAACGTTGCCGAGATCGCGCACGCGGACTGGCGTACCATTCTGGACTTTGACGACAGTCGCGCCGATGTCGTCGGTAGTCTGCATGAGGCCGACGGCGCGGACATTGAGAGCCTGCTGGCCGCGTTCGATAAATCCGCCGCCGGCGTTGATGTTGTTGTTGATCAGCGCCTGCTCGATTTGCGGCAGAGACAATCCATACGAGACGAGTTTGTTCGGGTCAAGTTGAACCTGATATTCGCGGGTGGGCCCGCCGAACGGATTCACGTCTACGATGTTCGGAACGGATTTCAACTGGTTCACAACGAACCAGTCATTGAGGGCCTTCAGTTCCATCACGTCGTACTTCGGATTGGTGCTGGTCAACGTGTAGAACATGATCTGCCCAATCGGGCTATAGTCCGGTCCGATGCCTGTGTTTACACCCGCAGGCAGCGTAACGTTCTGCAGTCGATCGAGAACCTCCTGACGGGCATTGAAGGTGGTGATGTCGTCGTCGTAGATGATCGTGATGACGGAAAGGCCCATCAAGGAGACGGAGCGAAGATGGGTGAGATGGGCGACGCCGTTCAGTTCGACTTCAAGAGGGACGGTGATCTGCTGCTCGACTTCCTCGGCGGCGTGTCCCGGCCATTGGGTGATGACCTGTGCGTAAGTGTCGGCGACATCCGGATAAGCTTCGATGGGCAGCGCGTGGAACGAGATGATGCCCCAGACGAAGAGGACGAGCGCTCCTCCAAGCACGAGAAGAGGATTTGCCAGGGCGAAGTCGATGGCCTTGCGGATCATTCGGCTATTCTCCTGACTTCTTCTCGGCGACTTCGGTGGAAAACTCGAGGGCGTTGGTGACGAGTTCGTCCCCGGCTTTTACCCCGGAACGAATTTCCTGCATGCCGTCGGGTGCGAGGCCGTCGGCCTCAATGACTATTTTGCGGAAGCGATTCGCACCAATTTTCTGAAAGACCCAGTCTTTGTCGTGAAGTCGCATGATCGCGGTGGCCGGAACTACAACGCGGTTCGTCAGCTTGCGGGAGCGGAATGTGGCGACCGCGAACATCCCCGAGCGGAGTGACCCATCAGGATTTGGCAGCACAATGCGAACCTTTGCCGAGCGCGTGGCGGGATCGAGAACACGGGAGATGTCGGCGACAGTTCCCTTGTAAACGCGATCGGGGAAAGCATTCATTCGGATCTCGGCGGAGTCGCCGAGATGGACCGCACCCAAATCATTTTCGAATACGTCGCAGACGACCCAAACCTCAGAAAGATTCGCGATTGTGAACAGGTTCGGGGTGTTGTCGAGGCTCTTGATGCCCTCCGCTCCGGCAACGTTTTGCTCAACGATCGTTCCGGAAACGGGGGCTTTCAATTCGATCAGCGGGCTGGGATGATTCGGGTCCGAGCCCAAAATGCGGATGTGATGATCAGCAGTCTGCACGTCGATTTTGGCTTTGTCCTCGGAGTCCTGAGCGACTTCCAGATCCTTGGCGGGGATAGCGCCGCGGTCATAGAGCATCTGCGCACGATCGAGAGCCTTACGAGAAAGCTGCTCGTCGGCGCGGGCTTTTTCGTAGTCGGAAAAAGCTCCTGCCAGATCGGGGCTGGAGATCACTAGCAGGGTCTGACCTTTCTCCACATTGTCGCCGAGCTTGACCTTGAGATCGACTACGCGTCCGGAGCCAAGCGAAGTTACGTGAATGGTGCGGTTCACATCAGGCGAGACGGTACCGTTCGCGGTCACGGTCGTGGGCAGCGCACGCATCTCGGCCTTAGCCGTCTTGAACAGGTCAGGGCGGTCAGCTTCGAAGACATCGGGATCGAGCGTAACTGGAGGTCTACTGGTGGCGGCCGGAGTATCTTTTGAGCACGCGAGGCCGGCACCGAGTGCGCACAGCAGCAGCATGAACAGCACCAAGTTGGATGGTGGCAGGGCAGGGCCACTGGCGGTCCTGCGAAGTCTGTGAAAATTCTTCATTGAATGACCTCACGTCCGACGGCCTGGTTCATCTGGGCGGCCGCGGTGAGATAGGCGCCGATCAGATTGACGTAGCTCAATTGCACGGCGCGGTAGTCGTTTTCAGCGTTGAGGAAATCGATCAAAGCGGCACCGCCGTGCTGATACGAAAACTGAACCGTGTCGCGTACGCGCACGGCTTGTGCCAGATATTTTTCCTTGTATGGTTTGAGCAGCGCGATATTGGCGACGATGGTCGCGTATGCGGAATCAACATCGCTGTAGACCTGCGTCTCGGCGCCGTCCCGCAGCTTTTCACTGCGGTTGATGTCGATCTTGCTGCGAAGTTTCTCGCCTTGATTGCGGTCGAAGATCCGCAGCGGAATGCTGACGCTGGCGCCGAGTGTGTTCAACGCGTCGGGATTGTTGAACGATCCATTATGGGTGAACCACACTCCGATTGTGGGATCGACGGAGCCGTTGGCTTCCGCCAGCTTGTAGTTGGTTTCTGCCTGCTGGACAGTCAATACCGCAGCCTTCAGATCGGGGCGGTTGTCCAGGGCATCTTTGCGGTAGTCGTCGACGGAAAGCATGTCCTCTTTGAAGTCGAAGGGGCCGTCGACATCGAAGCTATCGATCGGTCGACGATCATCGAGCAGCGCCAGTAAGTTGATTTTGGTGGTGCGCAGATTGACCAGCGCATTCTGCAGGTCCGATTCATATTGCAGGCGTTGCAGTTCGAGACGATCGAGGTCGATCTGGGCAATGTCTCCGGCTTCGTAGCGGTCGCGGCTGATCTTGAGAATGTGGTCGTAGTAGTCGAGGTTGTCCTGCGAAACTTTGACCACGGCCTTTGCCTGCAAGACACCAACGAAGGCGCTGCGGACGTTGAATAGGAGGGTGCGCTCGGTATCGGAAGCTTGTGCCGCTCCGATGGACGTGCCTTGCTTCGCGGCCTCGAATCGCAGATTACGTTTGTTGCGCCGCTCAAAGAGATAGCTGACGCCGGGGGAGACGAAGGTTCCGGCGAAAGGCTGCCAGACGCCGTGGCTGGGAGTGATCTGAGTGCCGTCGGCGGTGAATGTGAAATCGGGGTTGGGGCGAAGATGGGCGGTGATCTCCTCGGCCTTGAGTTCGTCGATGTTTAACTTGGCCGCCATCAAAGTCGTATTGTTCAGCTCAAAGCGGTCCTTCACCTGATCCCACGTCCAGATTTCCGCGGCCGGTGCAGGCGGGAGCTTCGGCGGAATCTGAGCGCACAGACTCAGGGCGCTGAGCGCAACCGTGGTTCCTGCGATAAACGATCGCAATTGCATCCAACACTCCATTCCCGCAAGCGAGATTCGGGCGGGCTTATGTCTCGGCGGGAGGAAAATCACCACAACGCTGTGGCAACGCGACTATCTCGTTTCCCGCGTAAGTAATGCCTAAAGAGGACCCGGAATCGCTGCCGATTCTCTTCTGAGACCGAGAAGCGATCCGGAAGAAGCTACCTACCCAAGGAAGAAGTGAGGGGGACCGCGAACTGCGCGCAATAATGCGGGAGATGCCGGCGTGGAAACCAGCATCGCGACCACGAAATACCAGCCTTGCTGATGCAACGCAGCCGTATGCGAGCGTACCGCCAGCGGGGGCTGAATCGGGGAGGGAGAAGCGGTCGGATTCTCGCCGCTGGATTGTCCGATGCTGCGTTTGCTGTTGGGCGACTCTTCCATTTCGGCGCGCATGGCGCGAAGATCGTCGGTAGCGGAGATTACCGGGAAGAGCAGAACCAACAGGCATCCTAGCGCCAGCAAGCACTGGAACGCACTGAACCTGCGAGTCTTAGGTGTCGTTCTGGCAGCACGCCACAACCAGAAGGCGGGCAGCGCCAGAAGCAACCATGCGAGATTGAGCAGCAGTTCCATCTACAAAAATGGTTGGATGCCGGACAAGCCGACTTCGCTCATACAATGGTATAGACGGTAGTTTTTCAGAAGTTCCGAATTTTAGTCAATGTGACGCAAGTTTGCCGGGGCGGCGCGGCGCAAGATGGGGCTGCTGGATCATTCCTACAGGGGCCAGCGGCGAATCATGAAAACGTAAAGCAGGCGCAAGCCGAACAAGTGGCGCTGGGCCACGGAGTTCTCAACGATGCGGGGAATGGTTGGAGTTGTCGTCCTTTTGTGTGTTTGCAGTTGGGGGGGAAGCGCGCCCGCATGGGCTCAAGCGGCGGGTCAGGCCGCCCATCCGACTCCGGATCAGAGCATCTCGGATTTGACCATTCTGAATGATTCCCAACTGCCCGATACGTATCCGCATGCCAATTACGAGTACCGCTTCCACGCCCGCGGAGGCGTGCCTGTGCTGCGTTGGCGCATCGAGAAAGGTGCCCTGCCGCCGGGCTTGAAGCTGGAAGACGACGGCCTATTGCATGGCCAGCCGGAGCGGGCGGGAGAGTTTCAGTTCACGATATCGGTTAGAGATGGCAGCCAGCCCCAGCAGGCGGTGCAGAAAGGGTTCGTATTGCGGGTGCTGTCAGCAATGAGCCTTACCTGGAAGACCGAAGCACACGTGAACGGGAACCGGATTGAGGGAAGTGCGGAGGTCTCAAATACGACGCCAGACGACATCGATTTGACATTCATTGTGCTGGCTGTACCCGCGAACGGGCGGGCGGTGGCGATCGGATATCAGCATTTCTTGCTGCGGCGCGGTACCATAAATATGGAGCTGCCCTTCGGGGAAACGCTGCCTCGAGGGGGCTATATCGTTCATGTGGATGCGATTGGAGAAGTACCATCCCGGAATGTGATCGATCGGGAGCGCCTGGAGAGCTCAGCCCTGCAGGTTGCGGTCGGTCCCTAGGGGAATTTCAGTGAAAGATGCTTACTTGAGTCATGGGGAAGAGGTTACGTCTGTTTGTCGATCACATAAACTAGTGATGCGAATCACACAGCGGTGTGAGGAAAATAACCCTTTTAGGCCTGACAAGCGAGAAACTGCGTGGAATTCCACACCCTTCTAGAAGCTCGCTAACCCATTTAATATCAGTAATATCCTGATCCTAAGAGCGTGATTGCATCGCTCGCGAGGGATTGGTCAGCCGCTTGCCATTCCTCATAACGGGTACGGCCATGAAGCCGTGGGGGCGCTGCCGATACCCGGAGGAGGTTTCAAATGCGAGCTCCTTATGGTTTGAATATCCTGGATAACTGCATGTCATGCCCGTCAAGGGGTGAACATCTTTTCTGCAATCTTTCCGTCCAAGCGTCACAGCGGCTGAATGAGGTCAAGTCGACGGCCGTGTATCCCAAGGGGGCAATGCTCTTTATCGAAGGGCAAATGGCGCGCGGCGTCTTTGTACTGTGCAGCGGGAAGGTAAAGCTGTCGACAACCTCGCGAGAGGGCAAAACCATCATCACCAAGATTTCAGATTCGGGCGACGTCCTGGGACTGAACGCGGTGGTTTCGAATCGGCCGTATGAAGTAACGGCGGAGATGATGGAGCCTGGGCAGGCGAATTTCATTCCGAAGGATTCGCTGCAACTCATGCTGAAGGATTTTCCGGAAGCGGCCATGCGGGTAGCGCAACAGTTGAGCCGGAACTATTACACGGCATACGAGGAGATCCGCACTTTGGGACTGGCGGCTTCGCCCTCAGAGAAGTTTGCCAAGCTGCTGCTGTCATGGTCGACGAAGACGACGCAGGCCGATGGCTCGTCGCAGGTGCGATTGACGTTGACTCACGAAGAGATTGCCGAGATCATCGGCACGACACGCGAGACGGTCAGCCGGCTGTTCTCCGAGTTCAAGAAGAAACAACTGATGCAGTCCAAGGGCGCGATGCTGATGATCCGCAGCCGGATCGCGCTGGAAAAGATCGTGCAGTCGTAGCATCTCCGTGCTAGAACCTTTCGGCAATTGTCAGTTCTTGCCGAGTGCGAGCACAATGACGCGGTCGGTTTCGTTCTGAGCGGGCATAGGCAATTTCAGAACGACGCCGTCCGCGTTTTGATTGAACGTGATTGGTTGGTTGTCGAGTAGAACATGGGCCGCAGTGATCTTGCCTTGGATCGGGGGTAGAGCCAGCAGGGGAGCGGCCCAGTTCAGGATGTGCACGTAGACATTGTTTCCCTTTTGCGTGGTGACTCCCCAATCTGCGGGGGCGATCGGTCCGCCACGAGTTCCATAAATCGAATCCCCGTATTTTGAAAGCCATTCGCCAACCGCGCGCAGCCGCGTCTGGAACTGCGGGTCGATTTCGCCGTTCGGATACGGACCGATATTCATCAGCAGATTTGAATTGTTGCCCGCCGCACGAACCAGGCGGCGCTCCACTTCTTCAGCGCTCTTGTAGTTGCTGTCGCCGATATTGAATCCCCAATTGTCATTCAGCGTGTCGGAGCTTTCGAGCGGGAGCTGGGTGCTGATGTAGGTTGTGTTGAATCCGGCGGAATTCTGGCCAGGAAGATCGCGCTCGAAAGTTTGAACATCTTCTCCCGGACGCGGCGTCTGGTGGTGATTCGGAATGATGAGGGCGGCGGGCTGCAGGCGGTGAATCAGAGCGTAGGTTTTGTCGAGATGCCAGTCGGCGTTTGGTTTGTCCCACATGCCGTCGAACCAGATGCCGCCAATCGGGCCATAGTTGGTGAGGAGCTCGCTGAGTTGGCCGTCCATGTAGTTGTCGAGGTAGGCGTTGAAGTCGCCGTGATCGGGGCGGCCGTTCTTCCAGTCTGTGGCGCCGCGGGGATAGTAGTCGGGATTGTGCCAGTCGAGCTGCGAATAATAAAAGAAGAGCTTGATGCCTTGCTTATGGCACTCGTCGGCGAGCATCTTCAGCGGATCTTTTTTATAGGGCGTGCGGGCGACAATGTTCCAATCGGAGACCTTGGAGTCGAACATCGCAAAGCCGTCATGATGCCGCGACGTGATGGTGATGTACTTCATCCCGGCAGCCTTGGCCAGCGAGACCCAGGTATGAGCGTCGAACTTCTCAGGGTCGAAGAACATCGGCAGGCGGTTGTATTCGTCGACGGTGAGCTTGCGATTGTGGAAGACCCACTCGCCATCTCCTAGAACGCTGTAAACGCCCCAGTGAATGAACATACCGAATTTCATGTCCTGAAATTCGCGACGGGCCTGCAGATTCTCGGGTGAAGGTTGGTAATCGTTCTGGGCAAAGGTCCGGTCTACGGCGAGAACTCCCGCCATGAGAACCGCAATCTGGAAGTATCGAGCCAAACGAGACGGCAAAGATTTGATGATCATTTTGTGTGTCGCAATAGATCGAGGAGCAATTATTTCGCGGCGGTGGTCACGGTGCCAGTCAGAGGTATTCCGAGAGTGCCGGCATTGCTCGAACTGAAATCATACACGCCGGTTCGCAAGTAAGCGTATCCATTTGGCACGTCGATTTCCTTGTGAATCTGTAACCCACCTTTCCGAACGCTCTCATATTCTTTCGGTTGCAAAACGACATTGCCCTGAGTAACCACGAAATTCAACGGTTTGCCCTCGCGACTGTAGGCAAGGAGTGCGACCTCGATGCTGCCGTGACGGGCGCCGTCGGAAGTGGGATCAAGCTTAAGGTCGCCCACCGAGATGGCAAAGTCAACGCTGTATCGCGTGAAAGGTCCCTTCATCTCGGTGTTGCTGCCGATGTGAGGTGCGTCGGCCGCAGGTTGCGGATTGGACGGTTGCACCAGGACCTTGTACAAGATCTGAGTGTACTCGGGCAGGTTGCGACCCATAAGGGATAGCAGCGGATCGGAGGCGGGCTTCTGTCCCGCAGAGAGGGCAGTGGCAAGGTCGTCGGCATAATATCCGCGGCGGTAAGCAAGCGTGCCCTTGCCATTCACCAGTTTCACTTGAATGCGGCGGAATGTTCCATCCATCGAGGCGTTGGTGGGTGAGTACGCGAGCGAGTAGTAGCGCGTGCCGTTGTTGATTACGCGAGCTAGAGCACCGCTCAGTCCGTTCGTGTTGTAGTACGCTTCACCACCCGTGTCCTTGGCCAGATCTTCCATGGCAGCGTGATTCAGATCGCGGCTCGTCTGGCCCATATTCATTTGCTTTACTTGATCGCGCACGGCCAGGGATGGCCGCTTCTGTCCGATCTCCGCGTTATTCGCCTGGAAGATGGCATCCGAGGCCAGGCCCTCGGCAGCGATAGGGTAAAGAGCGAGTTGAGCAGAGGAAAGCAAGTCGGTGGTCTTGCGAATTTCGTCCTGGAAGCTAGCCGCGAGGTTAGAGGGATCGGGGAGATCGGGATCAGAAAAGATCGCCGTAGGAAATGATCCCGAAAACCAGATCACGTTCTTGCGGCCGGGCACACCTGTGAGATAACGGGCCAACTGCTGCATGGCTTGAAGAGTGATTTCGATACGCTGGTTGGTCTCAAAGGCCGCTGTGTCGGCTATGAACTGCTTGGCAGCCTGGACGGGATCAACGGCGGACGCAGCGAGAGTTTTGGGTGGAGGTCCCTGTTCCTCCTGAGTCAGAAAGTCGATTCGGCGTTGGTTGGCATCGGTTTCGGCGTCGGAAGGGAGCAAAGCAGACTGCTGCGCTGCCTTGGTGTTGTCGAGAGCGGCAAGCAATTCTGTCGAATCAGTGGTCAGTCCCTGCAACATGCGCAGTTGCGATGCCAGCGTGAAAATAGCTACGCGCGTACCCGGCGGAATCGTTTTCAAGTACTTGAGCATCTGCGATCGCACGTAGACCTGATCGCGCGATGGAGTGTTCAAAGCATCGAGCAGAATAATATTAATGGAATCCGCCGCCTGAACCAGCGGGAAGTTGGTGTAGACATGCGGTGGAAGCGGCGGCAACTGGATTTGTGTGATCGGAACACCGCCGTGCGCCTCGAAAGTGGAAATGGTCTGTAGCTTGCCGTCTTCGAGAATGGCGAAATCTTTCTTCTCCAGTCCCGTGATTGGTTCTCCTTTGTCATTCGTTACGACTACGTCCACCAGAACAAGTTGGGATTTGGTCTTGATGGTAGCGGCGTTGTTGGCTGCGGTTTGGGAGTGGATTGGGGCGTCAACCGATGAGACAAACATGAGAAGCGCGAGAGTTAAGATACTGCGGCGTGGAACCATATGGCCTTCTTGAACCAGAACCTTACCACAACCAACCATTGGCTGAATCGCAAAGTGATCGCGTGGGTCATGTTCCTCGCTAACCGAAATGGCGGCATCACAGGAGAGTGGCTTCCTGATACTCTGATGTGCCGGTTTCGCCGCTGCGACTTGCGTTTTCCAAATCGCAAGCAGAGCCCGCGCGGAGCTTGGATCGCGGTCTGCTGGTAGTTCTGCTATCGAAGCAATCCTGAGTGCCGCGGTAGGAACAGTTTTCGAGGTGCAGGAGTTTTTCGGGGTGAAGGTATGGCAACGAATGGCTTGGTTGTCGTTCACAGCAGGCATTCTGTGGACGAGACGGTGCTTCGGTTGGAATCGGCGTTTCGCGAAAAGGGAATGCAGATCTTCGCTCTGCTCGATCACCGCGGAGAAGCCGAAAAAGTCGGACTGAAGATGCCCGCGACTAAAGTCGTAATTTTCGGGAGTCCAAAGGGAGGAACGCCGCTGATGTTGGTGGCGCCGAGCCTGGCGATTGATCTGCCTTTGAAGGCGCTGGTTGCAGAGGATGCGGCGGGCAAGGTTTCCGTGACTTACAACGATCCGGAATACCTTCAGAAACGGCATGGCGTGCCCGCCGATCTGATCAAGAATCTGGCCGGGGCGGGCGCGCTGATCGCGAAAGCTGTGGAATAATGCTGCCTTCAGCGAGGTGGGTTTGAACGACGAAGCCAAGATCAATCCAAACCGGGCTCGCGATCATCTCGCCAATGAACGGACATTCCTCGCGTGGGTGCGGACGGGTGCGGCGATCGTCGTGTTCGGATTCGCGATCGGACGATTTTCGATTGCGCTGCGACAGTTGAGTTCGCTCGAGGGTCATCCCGTGCACCGGGTTGGCATATCGGTTTGGATGGGTGCGGTGTCGATTGTGTTGGGAGTGGTTCTCGTCGTCGCGGGTTTATTTCGGTATCGGAAGACGCGGCAGCGATTGGATGAAGGAACATTTGAGCCGGCGGGGTTTGTGCTGGACTTGGTGACGATTCTTACGGTGTTGTTCGGATTGGTGTTGGCCGCGTATTTGATTTATATCGAGAATAACGTTGCTTGACGGGTTCGGGCTAAAGCCCTAGATCTCCCTGACGTTTTAGGAAGCGTTGAAGCTCCGCTCTGCTACGGTGATGCAGGCCGCCGTGACAGAGAGGTGGCCGGAAAATAGGCGAGCTTCGCGCGGCGGACGGCCGAGGGCGGCCGTCCCACATGAACAAAAACTATGGCGAACGATCAAGAAAAAGAAGCGGCGGCGCGGGCAAGTCTGCAGTATGTGAAAGACGGGCAGGTGGTGGGGCTCGGCACCGGATCGACGGCGGCTTATTTCATCAAGCTGCTGGGCGAGAAGGTGAAAGAAGGGCTGCGCATTCGCGGAATCCCGACTTCGATCCGCTCGCGCGAACTCGCGATGAGCCTAGGCATTCCTCTGACTACGCTCGATGAATGTCAGGAAATCGCAGTGACGGTGGATGGAGCGGATGAAGTCGATCCGCAACTGCGATTGATCAAAGGCGGAGGCGGGGCACTGCTGCGCGAAAAGATTGTGGCCTCGGCGACAAAACAGTTCGTGATCGTGGCGGACGCTTCGAAGCAAGTAGAGCGGCTGGGAAAGTTTCCGCTCCCAGTGGAGGTGATCCGGTTCGCGCAGGCGCTCGTGGCCAAGCGGATCACAGCACTGGGCGCGCATGTGCAGCTCCGGCAGGGACCGGACGAGAAACCGTATCTCACCGACGAAAACAATTACATTCTCGATTGCCGTTTCGGCGAGATTCGGGACGCGGACGGACTTGCGCGCACCTTGAGCGAAATGCCCGGAGTGGTCGAGCATGGATTGTTTATTGGCATGGCGAACGTAGTATTGTTCGCCCGAGGGAATGAGATCGTGGAACTGAAGCGCAAGGCTTGAGGTATCTGCGTAAGATCAGACCTCTCGTCCTTAAATCTGTGCAGAAAAAAGGGAGTTTTGTATCGCAGTGCCTAAAAGCCTGCTTCCCATATTCCGGTTTTCGCTCGGGATGAAGGGACTGGACAAGCTTCTGGCCGCTCGATGAGCAATCCAACAAGAAACAGGGCATGGCAGCAGGGACGCGAATGATTGGCTGGGACGGACCATCACGACGGCGTGTGCCGCGGTATGCGGTGCAGGCGCCACTGGATGTGACGGTGCTGCGGTCGGGGGTTCCGGATACCGTGCCGGCACGATCGCTGAACCTTGGCGAGCGCGGGATCGCAGCGGTGATCGCGGGCGAACTGGTTCCGGGAGAAACCGTTGGCGTTGAGATCAGTATGTCTCCCGGGCAGGAGCCGCTGCGGACCCGGGCCACAGTGAAATACCAGCATGAATTGCGGTGCGGGTTGGAGTTCGCCGCAATGACGGCGGAGCAGAGGGCGGTAATCTGGGAATGGGTGAAAGAGGCGAAGTTAGGCGTGGATATGAGCGCGGCCCAGGCACAGGGATCCGCGACCAAAGGGAGGGAGATTGAAAAAGGGGATGCGTCGCAGCGTCGTCCAAATTCCCAAAGGCATACAAGTCGAAGACGTCTGTGGCTGGTTTTTCTAATACTGCTCGGGAGTGCGGCGGCCGTGTATTGGTGGAGATGGAACCGCGACTGGCAGGAACTGGAATCGGCCATGAAGACTTCAGACACCGCTTCGGCAGACGCGCCACGCGCGCAAGTTCCGGCCGAGGTGATGGAGAAGTTGCTGGTGCATCGCGTCGAGCCTGTCTATCCGGCTGAAGCGCGCAAGCAGAATCTGCAAGGGATTATCGCGATGGACATCGTCGTTGGACGCGATGGCGCAGTGACGGCAATGCATCCGTTGAACGGACCGGACGTGCTGGCGAGGGCAGCGATGGACGCGCTGCGCTGGTGGAAGTTTGAACCTTACCGCGTCAATGGCGAGCCTGTGGCAGTTGAGTCGCGGGTCGCCGTGGAATTTAAACGATAAAGCCCGAAAAATATCCTTGTTCTCCGGATCTCTCCGCCAGCTAATTATTCCGCTTACGTAAAGTCCGCAGAACCCTGACACCGCTTATGGCGAAGCAGACGACAGCTCCGAGTGCGGTTACCATCGAGAGATTTGCGCTGAGATGAAAGAAATCGGCGAGCACCGCCCCGAGGGCGCAAACGAGCCCGAGAGCATTGAGCCAAAGTGGCGTACGGATGCGCGTGCTGACGTCCTTGTGTAGGCGGACTTGCAATAGCATTGCGGCCAGGCCGATCGCGGCGACGACCACGAGAGCCAACGGGCTCAGGAACGCTCCGCGAGTCGTATAAATGACGACAAGCGCGAGAGAGAGCAACAGCAATCCTGCGGCAATAATGCTCCAGCGACGAGGCTTTGGCGCTGGGGACGAGTTAGGAGCGGCGTCGGGCAACGGGTTCCGCTTCAAGTTATACAGGGCAGGGCCCGGGGTTTCAAATCTTGTGTGATTGCCGCTACTTGTTCTGCGACATCTTCCCGGCTAACTTTTCTGCGGTTGCGAGCGCGTCGGCGGCTTTAACTTCTACATCCGGCGTCACGCCTGTACGCTCCCAGTTGCTTTTCGAGATGGGATTGATGGGTCGAGTATCGGGGACGCCGATACTGAAATGATCATCGATCCGATGGCGACGCACCATGTGCGCGCCGCCTGCCGTTGTCTCTCCAACAAGAGTGGCGCGTTTCATCATCTTCAGGTCGTAGCTGAACTCCTCGGCTCCGGAAAAAGTGTCGGCAGAGATCAATACGAACGCAGGCTTGTCTGCCAGCTTGTTTCCGATAACCGGCGACAGTGTCCAGGACTGGAGCGTAGATTTCTCAGAGCGGTTATACAAGTCGTCCAGGTGTTGCGGATGATCGAAAAGGTAGCTGGCCATGAAGGCGACCATAGCCGGAGTGCCACCGCGATTGTCGCGCAAATCAAAGATGATGGCGTCCGACTCGTTCAGGGAAGCCATTGCAGCCGCTGCCGTGGGCTGGCAGATCGAGAGATCGGGGAAGGAGTTGAACTTGATGTAACCGACATTGTGCTCCAGGATCGCAACTTTCTCGAACGTGCAATTGGACTGCTGCATTTCTCTTTGATAACGCGCGATCGCCTCAGGTGTTGGTCCGGCACGCTCAGGAGTTACCTCTTCGCTGTACAGCACCATGACGTGACGGTCGTGGCTTACCGCTCTCAATTGCGAGGTCAGGAGATCGGAGAATGTGCCGCCGTCAAGAGTCTCGTCATCGTCGTGGTTTATCTGGTGTTTTCTCAGCGACTCGGCCATTTTGCGGGCGATGGTCGGATAGACGTAGTACTGCCGCAGATTTTTGATGGCTCCATCAATCACGCGCTGGCGCTCTGCGGCATCGAGGGTAGCGTTGGTCGCGGAGAACTGTCTCTCTATGCCGATTTCTGTTTTCGTGAGTGTTGTCGCGGGTCTCGTGACTGGGGCTGGCTTGGACTTAGGAGTCACAGATTTGGAAGTTGCGCTCTCTGACGGCTTAGACAAGAGGGTCGTGTTATCGATTGCCTTAGCGGCTGCGACTGGCTGGTTCGAAAGCGGCGGACGAGCTTCGGATGGAGTCGCCATCGGCGAGTTCGTTTTTTCGAAAGCTGGTCGTTCTCCTGACGATGTAGTGACGCTGGAACCGGAGGGCACCCACTGCGAGGATTCAAACTGGATTTCTGGAATATGCACGTTCAGGACGTGGATCCAACTGTAGCGAATCGCGAAGCAAGTCAGGCAGAACAGAGTGATAGAGAGCACAACGCCGTCGATGACAGCGCTTGGACGCGGACGGAATCCGTCGAGAGTGGAGAATGAGGGGATCCCGTCGGCGAGCGGCTCTCTCGATTGCAGGGGAGCGATTTCACTCCAGAACTCGGGACGCAACAGCCATTGACGATTGAGCGAGACGACCGCGTCGACCAGCAGATGGAAAGCCGCAAGCTTTCCTTCTGCGTCGTCGAAGATGGAGAGCATCTCTTCGCCGAATCTCTTGCGAAACCCGGACGGGTGCAGACACAGCGCGCAACGATAGAGATGCCGAAGCATCAGGCCCTCCGGGGCTTTGCCATTTGCAGACGCGAGCGAGCCTCGCGGACTACATCTGTCAGGCGCGCAGTCTCGGCAGACAGAACTCCGCGACCTGCTGCCGTCAGCCGATAGTAGCGGCGGCGAGGATCGTCGTCGACAGGACGGTGTCCGAGTTCATGTACCCAGTCGCGTTCGATTAGCTTCTGAAGATTGTCGTAAAGGGTGCCGGGACCCATCTTGTATTTTCCACCGGACTGACGGGCAATCTCCTGCATGATCGCGTATCCATGAAGATCGTCTCCCGCAAGAGACAGCAGGATGTGCAGTGTGGCTGGAGACAAGGGCAGGAAGCGATCGAATGCGTCTGGCATAAGTCGGATATCGGTATATCGGATACCGAGTGAGTTGTCAAGGTAAAAAATGGGTCCCGTTATGCGCTCGGGAGGATCCGCGCCGCGCCGGGGAGCCACTCGGCCTGGCGAGGGTCTCCGTTGTTCACCGCGTAGAGGACCAGCTCCACGCGCGTGGAGATGCCGAGTTTTTCGAATATCCGAAAGAGATATTTCTTGATCGTGTGTTCGCTCAGGTTGAGTTCGCGGGCGATCTGGCGGTTGCCCAATCCTTCAGCAACCAAAGCGACGACTTGCTCCTCTCGCGGAGTGAGAATACGTTCCCCGTTGGAGTTCAGAACGCGTAATGAGGGGACTTCCGAGATGAGATCGATGAGGTAATTGAGTTGCTCGGTACTGGCCCAGATTTGCCCGGCGGCCACGCGAAGCAGGCATTTACACAGCAGGCGCAAGTTTGCATCGGTGATGGAAAAAATGCCGCGCGCTCCCGAACGAAAGGCGCTGATGACCAGGTCGCGGTCCACGGATTCCACCAGAAGGACTTTTGGAATTTCAGGATGGGAGAGATGAAAACGGCGCAACGTCATGGCAGTTTCCGATACGTTCACGGCGGAACTGATGGAGAGAAGTGCGACGCGCGGATAAGTTTCCGTTACGGACCTGAGGATGGAAACGGTTTCCATTTCGCAAGCGGTGATGTGGAAATCGGGATGTCTGCGAAGAGCGCTGATCAATAACTGAGACTGCATGCGGTTGGAGTCGGCGATGAGCACACGGATGCCCTCGGAAGTGGCGGCGGACGAACTCATAGAGACGAAGCTCCGAGCAAAAGACGACAGTGCGATTGTAGGAATGTGGAAAACGCGCCACAAGGAAACTCGTAACAAAAGTTAGTAACGATTTTCATTTCGGGAATCAATCGCGTCGTGTGACAGGTACCGGCGATGGTTTTAGATTGCTCTGTGCAAGGGCGTGTTTTTGGCACGAGGAATTTGGTCTGGGAACGATCTTTTCGTGACTGGCGTCACAATTATTGTCTCAACGTGGGAAATCCTCTGCTCATTGGGGCGGCGAGCATGTGATCTGGTGAACATGCAAGTCTACTTTTGTGGACGGCCCTAAAGAAGGCAGTTATCGCAACCGAGCTAGTTGCCGCGTATACGAGTCAATTTTCACAAGCTGTTGATTTAAGACGATCGCCTTGGATTGCCCTCCGGATTCGAAACATCCACAGCATTCCACTTTCGTAGACGGAACTTCTCATGACTTGTTGCGTTCGGCGCGGAAAGGTAAGTTTGCGACGTTCCGCCGGCTGCAGGGTCAATGAAACGGGCCTATCAATTCGCCAGTCTTACCGCAATCTGGTTGTGGATGTTTGGATTTGGCTTGGCCATGTTCGCACAGGAGCAGACGAAGGACCTCGGCGGTGAAAAGCAGAACTCCCACCTTAGCTTAACCGGAGCTGGTGTGGGAGACGGTAAGTTAACGGCCGCAAAACCCGGGGAAGCGGACGGGCGTAGAAACCCCCTGCTCGGAGGTGAACACCGTCCGCTGTACCGGTTGCGTCCCAGTGACGTAGCTGAGGTGACATTCACGGTTGCTCCGGAGTTCAACCAGACGCTGACAGTGCAGCCTGATGGGTACGTGATGTTAAAGGACGTTGGTCCGGTGGAAGCTCAAGGGTTGACCATGCCGGAGTTCGCCGAGACGGTACAAGAGGCTTACCGAGGATACTTGCATGATCCGGAAGCTGCGGTGGTGCTGAAAGACTTCGAGCGGCCCTACTTTGTCGTGGGAGGGCAAGTAGGGAAGCCGGGCAAGTACGAATTGCGGTCAGATACGACAGTAGCCGAGGCGGTCCAGATTGCGGGAGGCTTCACCTCTGAGGCGAAGCACTCGCGAGTGGTGCTGTTTCGGCGTGTCAATGATGACCTGATGGAAACGCGGGTACTCGATCTGAAGAAAATGCTGAAACAAAGCAGCCTGAAAGAGGATGCCCACCTGAGGCCCGGAGACTTGGTCTTCGTTCCACAGAATACGATTTCGAAGATTGCCCGGTTCATGAGTAAACCGTCGATCAGTATGTACATGAATTCAACCCAATTTTGACGAAGTGGAAATCATTATGCTGGATGGGGATTCAATACGTTCCCGCGTAGCGCAGCCCGTGCCAACCGCGCGGGAACTCGCCATGGTGCTGTTCCGACGGCGGCGTGTTTTTGTGTGGTTCTCGGCATTGGTGTTCGCTATTTCAATTCTGTATGCCGCGTTCGGAACGAAATATCAGGCGAATATGAAGATTCTGGTGCGCCGCGGGCGCGCGGACGCTCCCGTGAGCGCAGGCGAGAATGCCCCACTTGACCTTACGAGGATGACGGTTACAGAAGAGGATCTGAATTCGGAGGTTCAACTGCTCCAGGCTGACGACATCCTACGGAAAGTCGCGGAACACACGGGAATGGGTCAGCGTGATTGGCTGCACTTCCTACGTTGGGACGATGGACCGGCACAACGGGAGGAACGCGCTGCCCGGCGGCTGGCAAAGAGAGTGAGAATAGAGCCGCTCAAGAAGACGAATCTGATTGCGATCAGCTACGCGGCAGATGATCCGCAAATGGCGCAGCGCGTCTTGCAATCGCTGGCGAGCGCCTACCTGGAAAAGCATATGGCGGTGCATCGTCCCGGCGGAGAGCTGCACTTCTTCGAACAGCAGATAGACAAATCGAGAAAGGCGCTGGAGGAGTCAAAGCAGCGATTGTTGCAGTTCGCGGCCGCGCGTGGATCGGTGGCTGCGGGACTGCAGCGCGATTTGGCTGTCGAGAAACTGAGCGAAATGGACGCAACCCACCGCCAGACACAAATCGAACTGGCGGAGACGCAGCAACGCGTTGCCGAGCTGCGAGGCCTATTGACGACTATTCCCGAGCGAACCACCACACAGGTGCGGACCGCAGATAATCCAGAACTGCTCAAGGCGCTCAAGTCGAGCTTGCTGGACCTTCAGTTAAAACGTACGCAACTGTTGACCAAGTTTGAATCGAACTACCGGCTGGTGCAGGAAGTTGATCAGCAGATTGCCCAGGCCCAGGCGGCGATCGCCGCCGAAAATGCCGCGCCCGTCCGCGACGAAACTACGGACAAAGATGCTCACTACGAATGGGCGAAAGCGGAGTTGGAGAAGTCGGAGGTGCAGTTAAGAGCGCTGGAGGCACGGGCCTCGGCCACGAACTCGCAAAGGTCCGCTTATCAATTTATCGCCCAGCGGCGCGGAGAAGATGCTGTTACACAGGATGATCTGCTGAGCAACGAGAAGGCTGCGCTCGACAACTATCTGCTCTACGTGAAGAAGCAGGAGGAAGCGCGTATGGACGATGCGCTCGATGAGCGCGGAATCGTCAACGTAGCTATTGCAGAGCAGCCGGTGGCACCTGCATTACCGGTCTGGTCAGCTGCGATGATACTGATGGTGGGATTTTGCACGGCTGGGGCGGCGGGTACCAGTGCTGCATTCTTGGCGGATTATCTGGACCCAGCATTCCGTGATCCGGAAGACGTACTGGCATCGTTACACGTGCCAGTGCTGGCATCGCTGCCTCGTGAGGTTCAGGGGAGACTTTCCGCGTGAGGGCCGGAACCATGACTGCGGTGCTGTACGGTTTGGGGCAGCGATCTGAAACATCGGAAGGCAGTTCCCTCGCGGAGGGAACAAGATCCATTCAGTCTACTCCTGATTTTTCTGAGGAACGATTTGCCCGGGAGCAGATTTGTGGTCTGGTGCGTCAGGTTTTTATTTCGAGCGTAACTCCTCCAGTGCGCCACGTCGTTTTCAGCGGAATAGAGCCTGGAGTCGATATCGTGGGAATCTGTGACAAGGTTGGCGATGTTCTCGCGACGGAAACCGCGAGGGAAGTTGTTGTGGTCAAAAGCAGTCCGCGGCCAGACTTGTATCGTGAGCTCGATCCGCCTGAGTTCGTACGAACTGGGGTACGACAGGTAAAGAAAAACCTGTGGTCATTGCAGCTTCCGAACGATGGCACTCAGATCACCACGCGTTTGTTGAACGCGTACATGGAGGAAATCCGGCGTGAGTTCGAGTATTCCATCGTGGCGGCCTCGGGCGGAGATCCGACCGAAGCACTCGCGATCGGGCGGTCCGCCGACGGAGTCATTCTTGTCTTGTCGGCGATGAGAACCAGACGCGCCGAAGCTCTGAGATTTCGAGACGCGCTGGCGCAGTTACACCTGCTGGGTGCGGTGTTGACGGATCGGGAATTTCCTATTCCGTCGACAATCTATCGAAGACTCTAGAAAGCATCAGCGCTGACGTGTGGTCGCGGCTGTAGGGTCGCGAGGGAGCTGTGGTGTCGTCTCTTTTATTCAGTCCGCAAACGCAGAAATCCCCACCAGTTGAGTGGGCCCGTCTCATTCCTGGCGGACACACCGCTCTTCGTCCGACACAAAAGAAACCACCACGTTCGGTGATACCGTTCCAGTTGCATGAGGTCGAGTCCGCCGAGGCTGAAAGATCTGAGACCGTTTTGAGTTTCTTGACGCCGAAACCCTTGCAGGGCCGAACGGCTGCGCACTGGATGCAAACGATGGCGATCGATTGTGCGCTCGTGGCTCTGAATTGGCTCGTAGTGGGTGCTGCGTTAGTGCCATTGCGGATACTCTTCCCGCATCGACGGCTGTTTGAGTTTGCCGCCGGAAGTCCGATCTCGTTGCTGGGATTCGCGATTTTGCATTTTGCACTGATCACGCTGGTGGGATACACCGAAGGTCTGCACTCGCCAGCCTGCGACATGCTTCGTCAAAGGAGGATTCTAGGCAAAGCAGTCCTGCTGGCTACCGCGCTTATGAGTCTCGCCTACCGCCTGCAAGGGGCTCCATGGACTCTCAACATCTTGTTTTGCGGCGCAGGCGCATTACATTTCGTCGCTCTCGGATTGTGGAGACACGAGAGCGGTACTCTGCGCGAAGGACGCACAGATCTCAGGAATGTGCTCATCGTTGGCGCCGGTGCAACAGGGAAGCGACTCGCGGCATATATAGAGCAGCATCCGGGAGCAGGGCGACGAGTCTGCGGTTTTCTGGATGACGACAATCTGCACGGCAACGGTGTGATCGGTCGAGTTGCGGAGCTGGCGCAGGTGGCTCGAAAAGATTTTGTAGATGAAGTCATTCTTGCAGCGCCGAAGGACGAGGAGTTGGCTCGACGGGTGCTCCGCGAGGCCCGACGCTTGCGGCTGGATCTCGGCATTGTCCCTGAGTTCTTTGGCTACAGTCCGGTAGATCAGGAAGTCGAGCGAGTAGGCGAGTTCCCCGTCATCGGCCTGCACCTCGAGCGTTTACCGGCAGTTGACCTGGTTCTGAAGAGGATAACGGACATTCTCGGAGCCGTCGCATTTTTGCTGATCCTGTTCCCTCTCATCGCACTGGTTACACTTCTGATCAAACTTGATTCTTCGGGCCCAGTTCTTTACAGCGCACAGCGGGCAGGACGAAAAGGGCGTCTATTCCGATGTCATAAGTTCCGCACCATGGTCGGCAATGCGGATGTGTTGAAGGACTCGTTGCGACAGAACAATCGAAGATCGGGGCCTTTCTTTAAGATCTCTAGCGATCCCCGTATCACACGAGTTGGACACCTTCTTCGGCGCTACAGCCTCGACGAGCTGCCCCAACTGATTAACGTACTCAAAGGCGAGATGAGTCTTGTGGGACCGAGACCCCATCCGCTGGACGATGTAGCTGGATACGCACTAGAACATCTGGCCAGGTTGGATGTCACTCCCGGCATCACGGGCTTGTGGCAGGTTACGGCGCGGCGAGACCCGTCGTTTCAACGGGGCATGGAATTGGACCGGGAGTACATCCGAACTTGGAGTCTGGGACTGGATCTCAAAATCCTGCTACGGACAGTACTGGCTGTACTCGACGGGAGCGGCGAATGATCCAGGAGTCGTCCGATCCTTTCCCGTGTGCAACGGGACTGTGGCGTGCCCAAGGCAGAATTATCGAGTTCTTGCTGAAGCCGATTCAATTGTTAATCTCGGCGCCGTCAGTTCTGTTTCTGGCGACGCTGACGGCGATGCTCCTGCGACATCCCGATGTGCAGTTCCTTCAGATTGATCGGATTGCGTTCCTGCTGCTGGTCATTGGAGTCGTAGGCCGCGCAGTGGTACTTCGCCAGCCACTTCTTGTGTTTGAGCGAGCAAGTTGGCCCATGATGGGCTTAACTCTGCTTGCGCTGCTGAGTGTGGCGGGGCAACCGTTCGATCATGAAACCTGGAGCCTGCTCGCCTCAAAGCTCATTGTGCCGTTCGCGCTCTTTCATCTGGCAGGGATGGTTTTTGCGGAAGAGGCGAGCTTTCGCCGATTCGAGACGTTCGCGCTGATTGTGCTCGCCTATCTCAGTTTTACAGCCGTTGCCTTTCTAGCCGGTGCGCATTCGCTGATCTTTCCACGTTACATCTTGGACGAGAGCCTTGGGTTCCACGCGGACCGCGCGCGTGGTCCGTTCTTGCAAGCTGTTGCCAATGGCGTGTCCCTAAACATATTGGGAATCCTGGCGTGGCACGCATACAAACGCGGCAGGACGCGTGGGGCGACGATCATTGCTTTACTGGCTTCGTTGCCGGTCGCAGTACTCGCAACCATGACCAGGGCGGTCTGGCTGTCTTTCGCCGGGACCGTAGTGGCATTGATCTGTCTCTCCGACAATGCATGTCGGCGCCGTCAAGCGTGCTTCGCCTTAGTCGCGGTGGCCGTCCTCGGCTGTGGTCTCGTGCTGACTTCCCATGACCTTGCGGGATCGCTCAATGACCGCTTGCAGGAACAAGGCCCCGTCGACTTCCGGAAAGCGGTGTATGCGGGCGGGTGGGAGATGTTTTTGGAGCGTCCACTGATGGGCTGGGGATTTCATCAGATGCCGGCCGAGTTGCCGCGGTTTGTGAGTGGTTATAACGAGAAAATTCTGTATCCGCATAACACTTACCTGGAGTTGCTAGTCGAGCACGGCATGGTTGGTTTCGTCCTTTACGTTTGGATGATGTGGGAATTCTGGCGCTTGGGAAGGGAAAACATTCCGTCAGATGAGAGAGAAGGATTTCTTGACCGAGACTTTCACCTGATTTGGCTAGTGGTGCTAGGCGTCTATTTGGTGAATGCTGCTCTCGTTGCGATGAGTTATCAGTTTGTCAACGGGCTACTTTTTACGCTGGCGGGAATGCTGGCTGCGCAGAGCCGTCGGGCGAAGGCATTCTCGGCATGAGAACGATTGCATACCTCGCCAACGAGTTTCCCTCACCTGTCGAGCCCTATGTGAAGGAAGAGATCACAGAACTGGAGCAGAGAGGACTGGGTGTTGTAACGGGTAGCGTGAGAAGACCCCAGGACAGCACGATGAATACGCAGCAGCCGCAGATCGTTCTGCGGCCCATTTCGGTGACGTTGCTGTTGCAAGCCGTATTCCTGTGTGCCTGTAATTGGAGGCAGATTGTCCCACTAGTCCTCCGTGTCCTGATTCGCGGTCGGGAAGGACCACTGCAACGCATCAAGGCACTGGCGCATACGTTTCTCGGGGCTTGCTATGCCGTGCGATTGCAGGGGCGCGACGTCAAACACATTCACGTCCATCACGGATACTTCGGTTCATATGTGGCGATGACTGCCGCGCGCTTGCTCGGCATCAGTTTCAGCATGACCCTTCACGGGTCCGACTTGCTGCTGCATGCGGCCTATCTGGATGTGAAGCTCGCCGCCTGCAAGTTCTGCCTGACGGTTTCGGACTATAACCGGGACTACATCTTGGCGCAATATCCACAGATCCCGCGCGAAAAGATAGTTGTCAGCCGGATGGGAGTGGGTGTCCCCACGATGTTTACGCCCCAAGATGCGCCGCGAGACGACAGGTCCAGGTTGAAATTAGTCGCAGTCGGGAGATTACATCCAGTAAAAGATCACGCATTTCTGATTAGAGCTTGCCAGCAGCTAGCCGCGATGGGAGTGGAATTCGAGTGCTCGATCGCGGGCGAAGGTCAGGAACGCAATTCGCTGGAAAACCTGATTGTGGAATGCGGCCTTGGTCAGATTGTCACTCTGCTGGGCCACGTCGACAGCGAGCAGCTTGGGCCGTTGTACGACTCGGCTGATGTCGTAATACTGACCAGCCAGAGCGAAGGGATCCCGCTTGTTCTCATGGAGGCGATGGCTCGCAGCAGGATCGTACTCGCGCCAGCAATTACTGGAATTCCGGAGCTCGTCATCCCGGGCAAGACGGGATTCCTATACGGACGCGGATCGATGAGCGATTTTCTGAGGGAGCTCCTGTTTATTCGCTCAATGGTCTTCACCGCCGAGTCGGCCCAGGGTGGTAGCTCTAATTCGGTCAACGCGCCATTGGATTGGATCCGCCATGCTGCCCGGGTGCAGGTTTTGCAAAACTTCAATCGCACAACGAACCTGCAACGTTTTGCCGACCTGTTTCTGAAAAGCATTTCGTCACAGAGAGAGCAGATGCCCGATGAGAGTTTTGTACTGCAACAAATATAACTTTCCGTTCAGTGGCACCGAGATCTATCTGTTTGAATTGATGGATCTGATGCGTGCGCACGGACATGAGGTCGCCCTGTTTTCCATGGCCGATCCGAGAGGCGACGCGACCGCCTACGATCACTACTTCGTCCCGCACATCGATTTCAAGAACAGGCCAGGCTTTGGAGCAAAAATCCGAGGCGCTGCACATGCAGTTTATTCCATAGAAGCTCGACGTAGACTGCGGGCCATGATCCGCGATTTTCAGCCTGATGTGGCGCATGTTCGTAACATCTATCACCATCTTTCTCCATCCATTCTGTGGGAACTGAAGAAGCAGGGCGTGCCCGTCCTATATCACCTTAATGACTTCAAACTGTTGTGCCCGAGCTACAACATGGTTTCGCAGGGGCAGGCCTGCGAGGTGTGCAAGGGTGGAAAGTTCTGGAGGGCGGTGACGGCGGAGTGCTATCCGGGGCTTGGAAGTCGGACCACTCTGGCGGCAGAGGCTTCCGTTCATCGATGGCTTGGCACGTACCACAAGTGCGTTGATCTCTTCCTGGCACCCAGCCAGTTTGTTCGCGATAAGTTCATTGAGCATGGGTGGGATGCGAGCCGTTTCGAAGTCCTGCCTCATTTTCAACAAGTCTTGCCCAATGAAAAGCGGGCAGTCGGCGCACCTGTGCTTTACGTGGGAAGACTCTCGGATGAAAAAGGAGTCGACGACTTGATGCGCGCGATGCGGCTGGTCCCGCATCTGCGGCTGTCAATCGCGGGAGACGGTCCACAACGCGATGCCCTTCAGCGATTGGCCAGTTCGCTCGGCCTGGACAATGTGGAATTCGTCGGACAGGTTTCTCCGTCAAAACGGGACGCTCTTATTTCGGCTTCGCAATTCACGGTGCTGCCTTCGCGTGCTTACGAAACATTGGGGAAAACTATCCTCGAGTCGTATGCACTCGGCCGACCAGTGATAGCCTCCGATATTGGTTCGCGACGCGAGTTGGTTCGGCCCGGCGAAACGGGGCTGCTGTACCGATGCGGTGATGTGGATGAGCTTGCTGACGCCATTCGGTGGCTGACCGAAAATCCGCTGGTGGCCGAAAGAATGGGACAGGCCGGTCGCGAGTGGGTGCGTCAAGCGTATACGCCCGGGTCTCACTATCAAAAGCTCTCGAAACTCTACGCCAGATTGATCGAGAAGAAGGGCGTGGAAAAAAGAAAGACCGTCAATACTCTTTGGACGCTGCCTGTGTCAGAAAGTCCGTATCTCCGGGTCGCGTTTATCGGTGGTCGTGGCGTGATCTCAAAATACAGCGGCATCGAGACCTACTATGAAGAAGTGGGGAAGCGATTAGTGGAACGAGGACATGACGTGACTGTCTATTGCCGTAACTACTTCACGCCTGCGCTATCCGAGCACAATGGCATGAAGCTGACGCGGCTGCCAACCATTCGATCGAAGCACCTTGAAACGTTGATCCATACCGTGCTCGGCACTGCACACGCCATCACGCAGAACTACGATCTCGTGCACTACCACGCGTTGGGTCCAGCGTTATTCTCGTTTATCCCACGGATTTTCGGAATAAAGACGGCCGTGACTGTGCAGGGATTGGATTGGCGACGTCGAAAGTGGGGGCGATTAGCCTCCACAGTCTTGCGCCTGGGCGAGAAGGCTTCGGTCCGGCTTCCTAACGGAACTATGGTCGTTTCGAAGGTCCTGCAACAGCGCTACCGGGAAACCCATGCCTCGGAAACGATCTACATCCCCAATGGAGGATTCTTACGCGAGCGTCGCGAGCCGCGCCAGATCCTTGAATGGGGGCTGAAAGCGGGAAAGTATGTCTTATTCCTCGGACGATTTTCTCCTGAAAAAGGATGTCATCTGCTGGTGAATGCTTTCGAGCAGATCGAGGCTGACGTGAAGCTCGTGCTGGCGGGCGCGTCGAGTTATTGTGATGCGTACAGCCGAGAGTTACGTGAACATGCCAGCCATCGCATTCGTATCCTCGATTGGGTGTCGGGGGAGACGCTGGATGAATTACTGACGAACGCCATGATCTTTGTGTTGCCGTCGGACATGGAGGGACTCTCGTTGGCGCTCCTTGACGCCATGGGCGCGGGACTTTGCGTGTTGGCGAGCGACGTTCCCGAAAATCGCGAGGCAGTCGAGGGTGCCGGGTTCACATTCAAACAGGGCAGCGTCGAGGATCTTGCGGAGAGACTTCGATTCCTAATCACGAATCCTGCGGTTCGTGAAGCCGCTGGCAGGACTGCAAGAAAGCGGATTGAAAGAGAATATCAATGGTCAATGATCGCGGAAGAGATCGAAGCGGCATACTTCAAAATTCTAGGACGAGAATTGCCCGCTGCCGCACCGAAGAAGCCGATTGCCCGGGCGACTGCAGTGGGTGCTGTCAACCAGGAACGGCGCGCCAGTTGAGGCGTTTGCGAAATCTGATTCGGTGATTCAGGGGCAGAGCCTCAAATTCCATGCCGACGATGTGCAATCGCGGCGGTTGTCCGCGGCTTGGCAGGCGCGTTTTCAGCGGAAAGGCAAATCCGCTGCCCGCAGTCCTTTTAGAGTTAACAGCAATCAGAATTCGTCAGGACGGGCCAAACCCGTCCTTTTTTATTACAATCGAAAGCTTGACCGTTCCAGGCCGAAAATCCCAAAGACGCTGCGGAACGGCTTTTTCAATATGAAGATTCTCGTCACCGGCGGAGCAGGATTCATCGGATCGAATTTCATCTTGCAGCAGATCCAGGACGAGTCCGTCTCCATCATTAATCTCGACAAGCTGACTTATGCCGGGAATCTGCGGAACCTTGATTCCCTGGCCGACCACAAGCGATACACATTCGTACGCGGTGATATCGCGGATCGCGCTTTGGTGCGGCGATTGTTGGAAGAGCAGGTGCCGGCAGCGATCGTTCACTTTGCGGCCGAAAGCCATGTTGACCGTTCCATCCGCGGGCCGGAAGAGTTCATTCAGACCAATATCAATGGCACCTTCGCGCTACTGGAAGAAACGCGGTCTTACTGGACTGGCCTCTCTGCCGAAGAGCGCGACCATTTTAGATTCCTGCACGTTTCGACAGACGAAGTCTTCGGGTCGCTCGCTCCTAACGATCCTGCGTTTTCTGAGCGAACTCCTTATGCTCCGAACAGTCCATATGCCGCCTCGAAAGCTGCGTCAGATCACCTGGTTCGTGCCTATCACCATACCTATGGCTTGCCGGTTCTGACGACCAATTGTTCCAACAATTACGGGAGTTTCCAGTTTCCCGAGAAATTGATTCCGCTGATGATTCTGAACGCACGAGATGGAAAGGCGCTGCCCGTTTATGGCGACGGGAAGAATGTGCGCGATTGGCTCTACGTGGAAGATCACTGCGAAGCGATCGCAACCGTGCTGCGACGAGGCGCAACCGGTGAAACCTATAACATCGGTGGGTGGAACGAAAAGCCGAACATCGAAATTGTCGAGATGATTTGTGATCTGGTGGACGGGCTTTCGCCTCGATTGGGCGCTCCGAGAAGAGACTTGATTACATTTGTGAAAGATCGTCCCGGGCATGACCGCCGCTATGCGATGGACGCAAGCAAAATCCAGCGCGAATTAGGCTGGAGGCCCAAAGAGACTTTCGAGAGTGGCATCCGCAAAACGGTTCGCTGGTATCTCGAACACGACGAGTGGGTGCGGGACGTGACTAGCGGCAGCTACCGGCAATGGATTACTACGCATTACGCGGATTAAGCGGGATTGTCGAATCTTCCAACGAACATGAAAGATAAAAAGGAATATAAGGGAATCATTCTGGCCGGCGGATCGGGAACGCGGCTCTACCCCGTGACGCAGGCCATGGGCAAAAGTCTACTCCCCGTCTACAACAAGCCGATGATTTACTACCCGCTCTGTACCCTGATGCTGGCGGGGATTCGCGACATCCTTGTGATCTCTACGACGGACGATGTTCCGAAATTCCAGACGCTGCTTCGTGACGGCAGCCAGTTCGGCATTCACCTGCAATATCTGGTGCAGCCAAAGCCTGAGGGAATTGCGCAGGCATTTCTATTGGGCGAGAAATTCATCGGCGGAAATCCATGTGCGCTGGTGCTCGGCGACAACATCTTTTACGGACACGACCTGGCGAAAGATCTGCAGCAGTCCGCGAAAAAGGCTGATGGCGCAAGGGTATTTGCTTATCCGGTACACGACCCTGAGCGCTACGGCGTCGTTGAGTTCGATGCGAGTGGCAAGGCGTTGAGCATTGAAGAGAAACCCAAAAAGCCAAAGTCGAGATATGCGGTAACCGGCCTTTACTTTTATGACAGCCATGTGGTCGAGATCACCAAGTCGCTCAAGCCCAGCGCTCGCGGGGAACTAGAGATTACCGACGTAAACAAGGCATATCTGGCGAAGGGACAATTGGAAGTGGTGGTGATGGGACGCGGCATGGCTTGGCTCGACACAGGCACTCACGAATCGTTGATGGATGCAGCGATGTATATCCAGGCAATCGAAAAACGGCAAGGACTCATGGTGGCCTGTCCCGAAGAGATCGCGTACCGTTCCGGCTACATCACGGCCGATCAGGTGGAGAAGGTGGGGAAATCCATGCAAAACAGCGGCTACGGAGCGTATTTGCTGCAGTTGCTGCGGGAGCGCGTGTTCTAGGGTGGGAATAAGGTTCTTACAAGTCGGTTCGAAGCGCTGCTCAGTTACAGACCTGTCCAATCATAAACAATGAAGATTTTAATTCTTGGAGCAACGGGACTTCTCGGGAAGCCTCTCATGCGCGAGTGGCACGTAGACGAAGTCGTCGGAGTAGGTTCTCGCGATGTTGACATTCGCGATGACGCCCGTGTGCGCGAGGTCGTTCAGAGCATTCGCCCAGACTGGATTGTTCTTGCGGCGGCCTATACCGACGTGGACGGCTGTGAGAGCCATCAGGATCTCGCATATGCCGTAAATCGCGATGGCGCGTTGAACGTGGCACGCGCGGCGAAGCACGCCGATGCAAAAGTGATCTTCGTCAGTTCAGATTATGTGTTCGATGGAACGAAAACTTCCCCGTATGAAGTTGGGGACGAGCGGAACCCACGCAGCGTCTACGGACGCACCAAGGCGGAAGCTGAACTCGAATTGCTGCGAATACTTCCTAATTGCTGCATCGCACGAACTTCCTGGCTATTCGGAGTGGGCGGTAAGTGCTTTCCAGATACGATTCTGAAACTAGCGGCGAGCAGGCCGACGCTTGACATAGTCAATGATCAACGCGGATCTCCAACCTACACCGTCGACTTGGCGCGCGCGATCATTACACTTTGCCGAAAGAATGCGGTCGGGATTGTACACGTGACGAACGCTGGCGACTGTACCTGGTTCGAGTTCGCATGTGAAATTGTGAAGGATGCGGGATTCGCAACGGAAGTCCGTCCGACCACAAGTCAGCAGATGGCACGTCCAGCGCCGCGTCCGGCCTATTCAGTCTTATCGGCAACGAGTCTCGGTCAATGTGGCATCGTAATGCCCGGTTGGAAGGACGCATTGCGGCGGTATTTGGAAGAACGCGCGACAGCGATCTAGGTTGCCTCTCTAAACGCGACACTGTTACGATGCGGCGGGGTTCACGCCTGGTGAAGGTCATCCAAAACTACATTGGCGGGAAGTTTGTAAATGGACCACGGCAGTTTGCTGACGTGAATCCGGCGGATGGCACTGTGATCGCGGAGGTCACCGAAGCCGATCAGGGTGTTGTCGATGCTGCTGTCACTGTTGCGCGGAAAGCATTCCGTGGAGACTGGGGACGTCTGGGAGTACGCGAGCGTGCCGCACGACTGCATCATGTTGCGGATGCGATCGAGGCTCGATTCGACTGCTTCGTTGAGGCAGAAGTGGCAGACACGGGAAAGCCCGTCTCGTTGGTAAAAAGACTCGATGTGCCCCGCGCGGCAGCAAACTTTCGCGCCTTCGCTGATCTGATCAAGACGGCGGGTATGGAATCTTTCCAGACGGAAACGCCCGATGGGAAAGGCGCGCTGAATTATGCGGTTCGCAAGCCGCTGGGCGTGGTGGGAATTATCACACCTTGGAATTTACCCTTGCTGTTGTTGACCTGGAAAGTCGCGCCTGCGCTAGCGTGCGGCAACGCCGTGGTGGTCAAGCCTTCCGAAGAGACTCCCGCGACTGCGACGCTGCTGGCTGAGCTGATGCAACGGGCGGGAATCCCCGACGGAGTTTACAACGTCGTACACGGGTTCGGTCCAAATTCCGCCGGAGAATTTCTGACCCAGCATCCGGATGTAAATGCGGTGACATTCACCGGCGAATCGCGGACCGGCTCCGCGATCATGAAATCCGTCGCCTCGGGTGTGAAACCCGTGTCGTTCGAACTCGGCGGTAAGAACGCAGCAATCGTCTTCGCGGACTGCGATTTTGAAGAAGCCGTCAACGGCATCAGCGATGCCTCATTTCTGAATACTGGACAAGTTTGCCTTTGCACAGAGCGAGTCTATGTCGAGCACCCGATATTTGAACGTTTCGTGAATGCGCTGAGACAAAAGGTTGAGGCTCTGCGTCTTGGATCGCCGCTCGATGTAGACACAAGTCTGGGCCCGTTGATTTCGGCGCAGCATCGCGACAAGGTGCTTGCCTATTATCAGCTGGCGAAAGAAGAAGGCGCGGCTGTTGTTGCAGGCGGAGGCGTTCCACAGTTCGGCAACTCTCTCGACCGTGGCTTTTATATCCAGCCTACTATCCTGACTGGGTTGCCGGAGTCTGCGCGATGTGTGAAGGAGGAGATTTTCGGGCCCGTGTGCCATATCGCTCCTTTCGATTCGGAAGAACAAGCCGTCCAGATGGCCAATGACACGAAGTACGGGCTCGCCGCGTCGATCTGGACCACGAATCTGAAGCGCGGACATCGCGTTGCGCAGCAAATGGATGTTGGCATCACGTGGGTGAATTGCTGGTTCCTCCGCGATTTGAGAACACCCTTTGGCGGAATGGGACTATCCGGAATCGGTCGCGAAGGCGGCGTCCATTCCCTGAATTTTTATTCCGAACTGAATAACATCTGTATTAGGCTCTGAACCGGACCGGGTGCGTGGGAAGCGCAATGGGGAAAGTCGAAAGCAAAGTGATTGAGGGCAAGGCGAAGCCACGCGGGAAATATCCGCACGTCAAGCGGGCCGGAGATTTCTACATTATTTCGGGAACAAGCTCACGTCGCGCTGATAACAGCATCGCGGGAGCGGAAAGCGATGATTTTGGTACGACGCATCTCGACATCCGGGCGCAGACTCGGGCTGTGATCGAAAATATCCAGGATATCCTGCGCACTGTAGGCGCGGATCTGAGCGATCTGGTCGAAGTCACATCCTACCTCGTCAACATGAATGATTTCGCAGGATATAACGAAGTCTATGGTAAGTATTTCGATCAGGATGGGCCGGCGCGCACCACGGTCGCAGTGCATCAGTTGCCGCATCCCCACTTGCTGATCGAAATTCGTGCCGTTGCGTACAAGCCGGAGAAATAGGAGTCACTATGCCCTCGATCAAAGAACTTAAGGCCTTCAACTTCCTGCACTGGATCGAACAAAATAAAGAGAAGCTCAAGCCTCCGGTCGGTAACGCTCAGGTATGGGAAGATGGCGAGATGATGGTCACAGTGGTCGGAGGTCCGAACCACCGCCGCGATTATCACGATGATCCCACGGAGGAATTCTTTTATCAGCTAAAGGGCGACATCTTTCTACGTCTGATGCAAACTCCGGGCATGCCTCCGATTGACGTACCCATTAAACAAGGGGAGATCTTTTTGTTGCCAAAGCACATGCGCCACTCGCCGCAAAGGTTGCAACCCGGAACCGTGGGCGTCGTAGTCGAGATGCCGCGGCCAGAAGGCGCGCTGGATGGCTTCGAGTGGTATTGTCAGAACTGTCATCAGCTGCTGTACCGTGCGGAAGTGAAACTAAAGAGCATCGTGCGAGACTTGCCGCCGCTCTTCGAGCAGTTCTACAGCAATGAAAATCTCCGTAAGTGCAAACACTGCGGAACCATACATCCTGGCAAACAGTAGAAATGTCAGTCATCGATATCCACAATCACTTCTTTCCGCGGACTTGGCCTGATCTCGCCGCACGTTTTGGCACGCCGAACTGGCCATGGATCAAGCACACCGAAACGGGCAAAGCCGAGATCATGGTGGGCGACCGGTTCTTTCGGCACATTTATTCCGCCTGCTGGGATCCTGAAGTGCGCCTCGAGGAAATGCATCGGGATGGCGTCGAGATGCAGATTATCTCGGCGACGCCGGTACTCTTCGCCTATGACCGGCCCGCGGAGCACGCGCTGGACTGCGCCCGCCTCTTTAACGACGCGGCGCTTGAGTTGTGCTCTCACGGAAAGGGACGTTTGAAGTCTTTCTGTCAGGTTCCTTTGCAAGACATCGACGCATCCTGCAAAGAGCTGAGCCGATGCATGCGTGCTGGGCATCTGGGCGTGCAGATCGGCAATCACGTTGGAGAGAAGAACCTCGACGATCCCGGCATCATTACCTTCTTGCAACATTGTGCCGACGAAGGCGCCGCCGTTCTGGTCCATCCGTGGGACATGTTGGGCCAATCACGCATGCCGAAGTACATGATGCCGTGGACCGTGGGTATGCCCGCAGAAACCCAGATTGGAATCGTCGCGTTGATTTTGAGCGGAGCATTCGACAAGCTGCCCCGGAGTTTGCGTATCTGCTTTGCTCACGGCGGAGGGAGCTTCGCTTTTCTGCTCGGTCGTCTCGAGAATGCATGGGAGCATCATCCTGTCGCGCATGGAAATTGCGAACTGCGGCCCAAAGATTATTTGGATCGCTTCTATGTGGATTCGGCAGTGTTTGATCAGCGGGCATTGCACTTCCTCGTCGAGACAATGGGGACGGAGCGAGTGATGCTCGGGTCAGATTATCCGTTTCCACTGGGGGAACATGGCATCGGCTCGCTGATTCGAGGTAGCCGGTTGGGTCTGGCAGACAAAGCGCTCTTGCTGGGGGGAAACGCGGCCAGGTTCCTCGGTCTGCGGACAGAGGCTGATAAAGACAATCGGAAACCGGCGGCTTCGATCGAACCCCGCGGCGATCAACTTACATACAGTTCATATCTGAAAGTGCCAGAGCTGCTGGAATTGCAGCACCCACAGTCCGTGCCGCAGCATCACGATGAATTGCTCTTCATTATCGTTCACCAGACGTATGAGTTGTGGTTCAAGGAACTACTGCATGATCTGGATGGGGTGGTTGCCAGTCTGCATGCGACGGCGGCGAATCCTGAATCCCACGACCACGTTTATGAAGCCGCCCGCCTGCTGCGCCGTTGCACAGAGATCACGCGCGTACTGGTCGAGCAGTTCACCATTCTAGAGACGATGTTGCCAACGCACTTTCTCGCCTTCCGCGGGAAGCTTGAGCCGGCGAGTGGATTCCAATCCGAGCAATTTCGCGAACTGGAATTTTTGTGCGGCCTGAAAGACGAAAAGATGCTGCGGTACCATCGGCCGACCCCAGAGGCCTATGCGCAACTGGAACGCCGGCTGCGCGAGCCATCACTGCGCGATGTATTTTTCGCCGCCTTACGCGCTTTGGGAAAACTCACCGACCATAAAGGGCGGACAGAGCGCGAGCAGGCGGACGCGCGGGCGCGAGCTGTTCTCGCGCTGTATCGTGACGAGCATAGCCATCGCGACTGGATCGACGTTTGCGAGCGGCTTACCGAGTTTGATGAACTCGTTGTGAGTTGGAGGCTGCGCCACATTCAACTGGTGGAGCGTGTCATCGGCGCTCGGATGGGAACCGGGGGAAGCTCCGGATCGTCGTACCTTAAGCTGACACTGGAGAAAAAGTTTTTTCCGGAATTGTGGGAGGCCAGAACGCTACTTACTGAGTAGACAATCCTCAGGACGAAACGCTCTGCCGAATTCCGCAATGAATCAGAAAGCCCAACGAATTACTCTGATCGGAGCCGGCCTCAACGGTCCGCTGCTGGCTATTGGTCTGGTCGAGCGAGGACATCAGGTTGAAATCTACGAGCGTCGGCCCGACATGCGTAGTGTACGCATGAGTGCCGGCCGTTCGATTAACTTGGCCCTCTCGACTCGCGGGATTCACGCGTTGGCTCAGGCAAACCTGTGGAAGCAGATGCAGAGCATCATCATTCCAATGAAGGGGCGAATGATGCACTCCGTAAATTCGGAATTGACGTTTCAGCCTTACGGCAAAGACGAGTCCGAAGTCATCAACTCCATTTCGCGAGCCGAACTGAACATTGCCTTGATGAATGCCGCGGAGGCTTGCGGAGTAAAGATCTTCTTTCAACAACGTTGCATTGGAATTGATGTGGGGACCGGCAACCTTCGGCTGCAGGACGAGAAGAATGGCGCTCAGCATACTGTACAGGCTGAGGTTGTGATTGGTTGCGATGGCTCGGCGTCGGCAATTCGCAACGAGATGTTGAAGATGCCACGTTTCAATTTCTTGCAGCATTACCTGGACTACGGCTATAAAGAGCTCACCATTCCTGCTGGCCCCAGCGGCAGGCATCTGCTTGAGACGAATGCTTTGCACATCTGGCCGCGCGGGAGCTACATGCTGATCGCGCTACCGAACGTTGACGGAACGTTTGCCTGTATCCTCTTTCTCCCATTTGAAGGTCCGGATAGCTTTGAGCGACTGACAACCCACGCGAGCGTGCAAGAGTTTTTCCAGACGAATTTCCGGGATGCCTTTAGCCTTATGCCCAACCTGGCCGACAACTTCTTCGCAAACCCTACAGGGGCCATGGTCACGGTCAAGTGCTTGCCCTGGCATGTAGGCGGAGGAACGTTGTTACTGGGCGATGCCGCGCATGCCATCGTTCCCTTTTTCGGACAGGGGATCAACTGTGGCTTTGAAGACTGCACAGTTTTGCTGGAATTGATCGATCGCCACGGCCCCGACTGGGCTTGCGTCTTCTCAGAATTCGAGCAGGTGCGAAGAATCAACACGGATGCCATCGCGGACCTGGCAGTCGAGAACTTCGTTGAAATGAGGGATCGGGTGGCAGATCCCGCATTTCTATTACGGAAACGAATTGAGCTTGCGCTCGAGGCCAAATATCCGCAACGTTTTGTTCCGAAATACGCGATGGTCACCTTTCATCGCGTTCCTTACTCCACGGCGCTGCGGCGGGGACAGGTGCAAGACGCCATGCTGTCGGAGTTGTGTCAAGGAATCGGGCGTGTAGAAGATCTTGACTGGAAGCTCGCGGACCGTTTGATCCAGTCGAAACTCAGTCCACTGGAGTTGTCTTGAACACGAATCGCTATCGGTCCGGAGCCGAGTTCGCCGCGGAGATGGATGCTTCAGATCCCCTCACTCACTTTCGTGAGCGCTTCTTTTTTCCAAAAACCAAGTCTGGGGAAGATTGCATTTATCTGTGCGGTCACTCCCTGGGACTGCAGCCGAAGTCGGCGAAGAGTTATATCGATCAGGAGTTAGAAGACTGGGCGAAACTGGGTGTGGAAGGGCACTTTCATGCGAGGAACCCGTGGATGCCGTACCACCGGTTATTGAGAGATCAGACCGCCGCAATCGTTGGGGCGCAACCGGCGGAAGTTGTAGTGATGAATTCCCTCACGGTGAATCTGCATCTCATGATGGCATCGTTCTACCGGCCAGCGCCACAAAGATTCAAGATCCTCATTGAACGCGGAGCATTTCCTTCCGATCAATATGCGGTGCAATCGCAAATTCGTTTTCATGGATTCGATCCTGAGGCCGGACTGCTGGAATTGACGCCGCGAGAGGGGGAATCCTGCTTACGCGAAGAAGATATTAAGCAGGTCATCGAGAGAGAAGGCGAATCGATCAGTCTGATTCTGCTCGGAGGCGTTAATTACGCGACCGGTCAGGTTTTTGACATGGCCAGCATCACCAACGCGGGTCATCGCAAGGGATGCGTCGTTGCGTTCGATCTTGCTCATGCCGCCGGAAATATCCCGCTGCAACTGCACGACTGGGGTCCGGACTTTGCCGTGTGGTGCAGCTACAAGTATCTCAATGGCGGCCCAGGTTGTGTGGCAGGCTGCTTCGTACACGAGAGGTACTCCAAGTCTTGGAATCTGCCGCGTTTTGCCGGTTGGTGGGGCCACGACGAGAAGACACGTTTCCAGATGGGACCGGAGTTTCATCCCATGAAGGGAGCGGAAGGATGGCAGTTGAGCAACCCACCGATTTTGGGACTGGCTCCTTTGCGGGCGTCGATGGAGATTTTTGCCGAAGCGGAAGTCGGGCGCTTGCGCGCCAAGAGCATCGCACTGACCGGCTACATGGAATTCCTGCTCCACGAATTGCAATCCGACAAGTTCTCGATCATCACTCCGTCGGATGCGACACGACGAGGGGCACAACTTTCGGTCCGGCTCTCAGGGGAAGGCCGCAGAATCTGCGACAAGCTGGCTGCCGAGGGGGTGGTTGGCGATTGGCGTGAACCGGACATTTTCCGCGTCGCCCCAATCCCTCTATATAACTCGTACGCAGACGTTTATCGCTTCGTGCAACGATTCGCAGCCGCTCTTCGGTAACGAAAAATATCCCACGTTCGACTGCTGGAAACGATTACCTCCGTAATACGGAAGTCACATTCGGGAAACATACAATCGATCCGTGGGGATCTCTACGTCCCAAGACGGGCGGCGGTGGACGCTGGGCATTCTTGCTTTGGTGTCTCTAGACATTGTTGTGTCTGTTCTGACTCCTCGTGGGTTTTTCCTGACCGCCTTCGGCGACCTCCTGCAAAATGCCGTTCTCGCAGCTGCGGCCGTTGCCTTCCTTTCGAATGTTCGCACCGAAGCCCGGAAACCTCGCCTCTTCTGGGCCTTAATGGGGTTGGGACTGACCATCTGGTTGGTGTCGCAAATCATGTGGACATATGTCGAAGTATTCTTGCGGCACGAAGCACCAAATCCGTTCTTCGGGGACGTCATCCTTTTCTTGCACGTAGTACCAATGATGGCTGCGGTTACCGTTCAACCGCATTTGCAGCAGGAGGGGCGCACCAGCCGTGCCGGTACGCTTGATTTTGCTCTGTTACTGACGTGGTGGCTCTTCCTGTATCTGTTCGTCGTTATTCCATGGCAATACGTACATCTCTCCGAAGAGATTTACGGACGCAGCTTCGACATGCTGTATTTCAGCGAAGAACTGGTGATGGCGGCTGCATTGCTCCTGGTTCGGCGACGAAGCCATGGCCCATGGCGCAGTATTTATCTGCAGTTGTTTGGCGCGACATTGCTATATTGCGGAGCGTCGTTCTTGGCCAGCGAAGCCATTGACCTGCGCTTGTACTACACCGGCAGCTTGTACGACGTGCCGTTGGTGGCGTCGATGGCGTGGTTCGTGCGCATCGGTTTCATGGGGCGCCAGACAGAAAACTACGTTCCGGCGGAGCGGACTCCCGCTCGCGGTTTCGGGATCTGGAAAGCTCGTGTGGCCATGCTGGCATTTTTCGTTACTCCGTTGATGCTGGGTTGGGCCCAATTCGTCGGAGCTGCACCGCAGCGGGTGCGCATGTACCGAGTCTTACTCACTGTCGGTGTCATGGTAGTAATGGGTGTCCTTGTTTTTCTGAAGCAGCATTTGCTTGATCAGGAACTGTTGAGTCTGCTCCGGCTGTCTCGCCAAAACCTTGACGAGACATGCCGTTTGAAAGATGAACTCGAAAACAAGGAGCAGTCTCTGCGCTGGCATAGCCTGGAACTGCAAAGAAAGAACCTCGAACTGCAAGAGATTTCCTTTACCGACGTTCTCACCGGAGTTTGGAATCGCCGCTACATGGAAGAGATCCTGACGGCTGAGGCCGGCCAGGTCATGCGGAATTACGAACGCGCTCGCGGCGGTGATATCCGGAAGGTGGATCATCGCGATCTCGTCTTCATCATGGTGGATGTCGACTTCTTCAAGCAGGTGAACGATGTGTACGGTCACCCAGCGGGCGATCGCCTGCTACAGCTGGTAGCCCAGAGGCTTTCCACCGTGGTTCGAAAATCAGACGTGCTGGTGAGGTGGGGAGGAGAAGAGTTCCTTATTATGAGCCGGTCGACCGATCCCTCGGGAACCCCGGCCTTCTGCAGCCGCGTACTCGAGGTGATGTCGTCTGAGCCATTCGATCTCGGCCACGGAATCACCGTCCAAAAGACTTGCTCGGTCGGATGGGCGGCATATCCGTGGTGTCGCAGCGCCTATGAAGCAATTTGCGCCGAGGAGTGCATCGCTCTCGCTGACGCCGCGTTGTATCGTGCGAAAGCGCGCGGAAGAAACCAGGGCATCGGCATTGTCGCAAGCAACGAAGCGAGTGTCCGCTCGAAGGCCATTGATCTGGATTCGTTGCGCGATGAAAACTGTACACTGGCCTGCACGATTGAGACTCCTTGTCCATCCCTGAAGTCCGCTGCCGCGGCTGCATCGGGAACGACCGCAGACGGGAACAAGCACACCTATTAGTCAGAGTCTCTACGGGCAAGCCGACACACGAATTCCGCTCAGCGCTTGACCTCCGCGCGCCGCGTTGACTACATTGAAGAGCCGGCCACAGGCGCCGAGAGGCTTAATTCCTGATGAAAACTACTTCGCGAAAGACTGGCCTTCGTCAGAAGGCGCAACTTATGTCTGCTTCTGAAATCGAGCGCACGCTCGTACGTCTGGCTTATGAGATCGTGGAGAAGAATGCCGGCGTCGAGGCCTTGGGGCTGGTTGGCATCCGTCGCCGTGGAGTTCCGATTGCCGAGCGCCTGGGAAAAATTATCACTCGCATCGAAAATGCGAAAGTTCCCGTCGGAACACTCGACATCACGTTTTACCGCGACGATTTGTCGACCGTGGGTCCGAAGCCGGTTGTAAACGAGAAGGAAATCGGATTTGAGATTGAGGATAAGAACATCGTGCTGGTCGACGATGTGCTCTTCACGGGCCGTACCACGCGGGCGGCTCTGGATGCCCTCTTCTCTCACGGCCGGCCGCGCCGGGTTCAACTCTGCGTGCTCATCGATCGCGGGCATCGAGAGATTCCCGTGGAAGCAACATTCGTTGGCCGCAACGTGCAGACCTCTCTCAACGAAGTAATCGAGGTGAAGTTGACAGAAATTGATGACGCGGAAAAAGTTCTACTGATGGAAAAATAACTTCGATAGTGGAAGGGAAGAAGAGACGGTGGCCGAAGCCACCGTCTTTGTCGTTTTCTGCCAGCCTCAGGCGATCTTCGTACAGACGGCTTTCGTTTGTGTATACAAATTCAGGACGTCGTGGCCCATCTCGCGGCCCCATCCGGATTGCTTATACCCTCCGAACGGCAGCGCCGCATCGAAGATGTTGTAGCAGTTAATCCAAACGGTGCCTGCGCGAAGCTGCTCGGCCATGCGGTGTGCCTTGCCGATGTCGCGCGTCCAAACTGCGGCGGCGAGTCCGTAGTCGCTGTTGTTGGCGCGCGGGATGATCTCTTCCGGATCGGTGAACGGCATCGCCGCTACCACTGGCCCAAAGATTTCCTCCCGCACAACTTTCATGCTCTCCTGCGTATCGACAAGGACCGTGGGCTCCACGAAGTATCCGCGATCACTTGCTTTCTTGCCACCCACAACCGCCTTCGCGCCTTCGGAGAACCCCGCTTCGAGATATCCGCAGACACGATTCAGTTGTTCTTCTGAAACAAGTGGGCCCATCTGAGTGGCCGGTTCGAGTCCGGAGCCGACTTTGATCTTCTTGGCATAGTCCGCCACTCCCTCGACCACCTGATCGTAGACGGACTTTTCCACATACAGACGAGAGCCCGCGCAGCAGCACTGGCCGTGATTGAAGAAGATGGCGCTCGCCGAACCGGGGATTGCTGTCTCGAGGTCGGCATCTTTGAATACGACGTTTGGAGATTTGCCACCGAGCTCCAGCGACACTTTCTTCAGATTGCCGGCGGCGGCGTGGACAATTAGTTTGCCGACTTCTGTCGAGCCAGTGAACGCCACCTTGTCAACGTCGGGATGCGCGGCAAGCGCCGCTCCGGCCGTTTCTCCATAGCCGGGAACGACATTGACGACGCCCTCAGGGAATCCGGCCTCCATGACCAACTCGCCCAGACGCAATGCAGAGAGCGGCGTCTGCTCGGCTGGTTTTAATACGACGGTGCAGCCTGTGGCCAGCGCGGGTCCGAGTTTCCAGGCAGCCATGAGGAGCGGAAAATTCCACGGAATAATCTGCCCGACGACACCGACCGGTTCACGCAGCGTATACGCAAGATAGTTCGCTCCGGGCGTGTAGGGCACGGACAGCGGAATTGTGTTGCCCTCAATCTTGGTTGCCCATCCTGCCATGTAGCGAAATAAATCGACGGCAAGCGGGACGTCGGCCGCTTTCGCAATGACGAGCGGTTTACCGTTGTCGAGGCTCTCGATGTAACCGAATTCTTCCGTATGTTGTTCGAGGAGATCAGCGAGTTTCCAGATGAGTCGTCCGCGCTCGGAGGCGGTCATGCGGTGCCAAGGTCCCTTCTCGAAAGCCTGGCGTGCAGCTTTTACTGCGCGATCGATATCTTCGCGATCTCCTTCTGCCACTTGGGCGAGAACCTCGCCCGTAGCGGGATTGTATGTGGGGAAAGTCTTGCCGGACGCGGCTTCGATCCATCGTCCGTTAATCAGCATTTGTCTTGGTTTATCGATGAACTCCGCGACTTGCGGATGAATTTGCGGAGAAACTGCGATGCCCATAGATCCTCCTTGGTCAACATGGACTTGCAAGGCAGAATAAAGCCGGGCGAAATAAGAAATTAAAACTTCGGGTATGCTAGTCCCGCTCGGGGAGAAAAAGCAATCCCGGGTACTACTCTCCGTATGGAACCCAGATATTTTTTACCTGGGTCGCGTGCTCCAGGTACCAGCGGCCTTCCGCGACTGAGGGATTAAACCAGTCGATGGCACGCCCTTCGTTGGTCCAGACTTGTTTCAGGTTTCCGACCGACATCGCTTTGGCGCTGGCCACCGTCGCATCATCTCCATAGCACCAGATTGCGTCGACGTCGTCGTGCTCGGCAAGTGTCTTCAGCAGTTGCGAGACGTAGCCGGTTACGATGTTAATCGCTCCGCCGGGCAGGTCGCTCGTATCGAAGATTTGGTACAGATCACCGGTGATCAGCGGATATTTTTCGGACGGAACCGCGACCACGGTATTTCCAACCGCAAGCAGCGGCATCACCAGCGAAAGAAATCCCAGCAATGGCGCATCCGAAGGGCAGATGACGCTGACCGTTCCGATCGGTTCATTCATTGCGATCGCAATATTACGGAACGGAGGATTGTGGACTGCGCCATCGAACTTGTCGGCCCATGCGGCGTAAGAGAAGATCCGCTCGATTCCTAGATCGACCTCTTTGGTGGCCTGTTCCTGGCCGACACTCAAGCCGAGTCGCTGCGCGATCTCACTTCGGCGCAAAGACAGATTCTCCGCGAAGTAGTAAAGCACCTGCGCGCGATTGTGCGCCGTCGTTTTGGCCCATCCCTCGGCCTTGCGGGCTGCTTCAACGGCATTGCGAATGTCTTTGCGATTGCCGAGAGGAGCTTCGCCGAGCAAGCCGCCATCCGGAGAACGTACCTCCACGCTGTAACCTGAGTCCGGTCGAGTCTGCTTGCCACCGATATACAGCTTGACCGTGCGGTCGATCGATGGCGTGCTCGCATCGGGATTGTCTTCGTTTTCCGTGCCTTCGAGTTCTGGAGCTCTACCGGACTTGGTGAGCGCCAGTTTCGGAGAGTGTCTCAACCAAGTCGGCTGCATGTATTCGAGCAAGCCCTCTCGTCCACCTTCGCGGCCATAGCCGCTCTCTCGGTACCCGCCAAAGCCGCAAGAAGCGTCGAAGAGATTCGTGCAGTTCACCCATACAACTCCGGCCTTCAGTTGAGCAGCGACCTGAAGCGCAACGTTGACGTTCTCGCTCCAGACGCACGAAGCAAGGCCGTACACGGTGTTGTTCGCCAGTTCCACAGCTTCGCGTGGTGTGCGAAAGGTCATAGCGGCGAGAACTGGTCCGAAAATTTCCTGCTGCGCGACAATCGAAGTCGGGTGCACGTTGCTGAGGAGTGTTGGCGGAAAATAGAACCCGCGAGAGGGCAATGTCATTTCGGGTTGCCAGCACGTTGCACCGTCAGCGATCCCTTGAGCGACCATGCGCTGAATGCGCTCGAGCTGCACTCGTGCCACGATCGCTCCAATGTCGATTGCTTTGTCGAGCGGCGGGCCGATGCGGAGCGTAGCCATGCGATCGCGAATCCTGGAGATCAGCGCTTCCGCAATACTCTCTTGCATCAGCAAACGCGATCCGGCGCAGCAGACCTGTCCCTGATTGAACCAGATGCCATCGACCAGTCCTTCGACCGCGCTGTCCAAATCAGCATCCTCGAAGATAATGAACGGAGATTTTCCACCAAGTTCAAGCGACAAACGCTTGTGACTCCCTGCTGTCGCGCTACGGATTGCGCGGCCGACTTCCGTTGACCCCGTGAACGCTATTTTGTCCACGTCGGCGTGCTTCACTAACGCTTCGCCGGTCGAGCCGTCGCCCGTGACGATATTTACGACACCACTTGGAAGTCCGGCTTCCTGGCAGAGTTCCGCGAATAGCAGCGCAGTGAGCGGAGTGAACTCCGCCGGTTTCAAAACGACTGTACTTCCTGTGGCGAGCGCGGGGGCAATCTTCCATGCCAGCATCAGCAGCGGAAAATTCCACGGAATAATCTGACCGACTACGCCGCACGGTTCGTGATTCGGAAACTCTTGCGGCAAAATCTGTGCCCAGCCCGCGTGGTAATAAAAGTGACGCGCGACTAACGGTATATCAATGTCACGGCTTTCCCGGATCGGCTTGCCATTGTCCATCGTTTCCAAAACAGCCAGCAGCCGCGAATGTTTTTGCACCAGGCGAGCGAGGGCATAGAGATAACGGGCGCGCACGTGCGGGGTCAGGGCACGCCACTCGCCCGAAGCGGCCCGTGCTGCCTTAACTGCCGCATTAATGTCTGCCGCATTCCCTTGTGCAATGCTGGCCAACTTCTCGTCGTTCGACGGATCATGGGTATCGAAATATCCTCCGCCCTCCGGCGATTTCCATCCGCCATCGATGAAGTGTTGAAAGCGGCGCTGATGTCGCTCTAACCAGGAGATCGCCTCCTTGGGATCTTCCGGAGCCGGTCCGTACTCCATGGTGAGAAATTTCTCGGCTATGCTCATTCGGCCTCAGATCGTTCGTTCATCGAAAACGCTTTACGCAATCGGATGACGATATTCGGCGGAGTACCGTCCCGTTGCGTAATGTTCAAGCTGCCGCTCGATGTCTCCCAACAGACCGCTCGCGCCAAAGCGGAACATCTCCGCACGGAGCCATGACGGTCCTAGTTCTTCCTTGATCATGGCAAGCCAGTCGAGAGACTGTTTCGCTGTGCGGATGCCTCCGGCAGGCTTGAATCCGACCGCCATTCCTGTTTTCTGGGCGTATTCACGAATCGCCCGCACCATCACAAGGCTAACGGGCAGAGTTGCGTTGGTAAGCTCTTTGCCGGTCGAAGTCTTAATGAAATCTGCTCCGGCCATCATGGCCACAAGACTCGCGCGCGCGACATTGCGGAAAGTCAAAAGATCACCCGTTCCCAGGATGACCTTCATATGAGCCGTACCGCAGGCTTGCTTGAAAGTGGCGACTTCGTCGTACAGAGCTTGCCAGCGCCCGCCAAAAACGTGGCCGCGTGTGATGACCACATCGATTTCGTGCGCTCCCACCTCGGCTGAGCACCGAATCTCGGCGACACGCTCGGCGAGTGGAGAAAGGCCTGCTGGAAATCCGGTTGAAACGGCGGCGACGTGAACGCCACTTCCTTCCAGTGCGCTCAACGCAGTTTCGACAAACGTGTGATACACGCAAACGGCCGCGACCTTCACACCAAGATTGGCAATCCCCAGTTTCTCGACCAGTTCTTGCTGGATAGGCTGTTTGGCTTTTGCGCACAGGCGGCGCACGCGCTCCTCCGTGTCGTCCCCCGAAAGTGTCGTCAGATCCATGCACGAAATCGCGCGCAGAAGCCACGCCGCCTGCCACTCTTTCTTTACAGTCCGCCGCGCAACCTGAGATTGCGCACGCCGCTCTACCGCGCTGGTGTTGACTCGGACCTCTTGAAGCCAGTTCAGGTCGAGGGGAATGCCGGTGTTCGACAGGAGCGAACGGCTATTGAGGGACGCAATCGACGCGGGAGCATAATCATCGCGTGCCGCGATTTGGCTTGGGGAATTCTGTGCCAGATTGTGGGAATTTCGATCGCCTGACATGGAACTCACGCCTTCTGTGATCCGCCCTGACTCGTGGGCGACGCCTTGAGTTGCATTGTACGGCACGCAGTCTTCCAAGGCGAGTTCGGGTGGAGAAGTCGGCGGCGTCCCGCTAAGCCGCAACTTGGAGCCAGGGTTTACAATTGCGCACGATTCCACACAGTGCGTTTGCGCGATGAACGAGCACCTTGAGGACTCTATTGCCGACACATAAGAAAACATCATCTTCCGCTGTCCGAGCAAAACTTGAACAAACGGCGAGGAAGGTCATGAAGAATGCCCATGCCCCGTATTCAAATTTCCGTGTGGGAGCCGCCATTCTTCTGACCAATGGGCAGATCTTCAGTGGTTGCAATGTAGAAAACGCTTCGTACGGTATGACCAACTGCGCCGAGCGCACAGCCATCTTTTCCGCAGTCGCCGAGCTAGGTCCGAAGATTGAAATTGAAGCGGTCGCAGTAACCAACGACCACGGAGTTGCTTGTTCTCCCTGCGGGGCCTGCCGGCAGGTGATCTTCGAATTCGGTCCTGAAGCGACCATTTACTTCCAGGGCGCGAATGGCCCTAAACAGGCCCACATCACCAAACTTCTACCGGAAGGATTTCGCCTCAAGTGAGCCAGCCGAATTCCGCAGCGCAGAGTTTTCGCGCGATCGACGTCATCCGCAAAAAGAGGGACGGCGTGGAACTGACCGCGCACGAAATCGGGTCCCTGGTGAACGCCTATACGAAGGGTGACGTTCCCGATTATCAAGTGTCGGCGTGGTTAATGGCAGTGGTTTTGCGGGGGATGACTCGCGCCGAAACTGCGGCGCTCACAGACGCCATGCTGCACTCGGGCGAAGTTCTGGATTTGTCGTCGCTGTCTGCAAAGAAAGTCGACAAGCACTCGACTGGCGGCGTGGGAGACAAAACCTCGCTCGTCCTCGCGCCGCTTGCGGCCGCCGCTGGCGTTGCGATTCCTATGATCAGCGGCCGCGGTCTCGGCCATACAGGGGGAACGCTCGACAAACTGGAAGCCATCCCTGGGTTCAACGTTAACTTATCCGTGAGCGATTTCCGCCGCGTTCTTGAGACTTGCGGCTGCGCGATGATCGGACAGACGGCTGAGATCGCTCCCGCGGATCGCAAGCTCTACGCGTTGCGCGACGTGACCGGAACAGTGGAGAGTCCATATCTCATTTGCGCGTCGATCATGAGCAAGAAGTTGGCGGAAGGAATCGACGCGCTCGTGCTCGACGTAAAAACCGGCTCTGGCGCGTTCATGAAGAGCGAGAAGGATGCAGCATTCCTTGCCGAATTGATGGTCGAGACTGGCGAGCGCATGGGCAAGCGTGTGATAGCGCTCATCACTGACATGGATCAGCCCTTGGGAAATATGATCGGCAATGCGCTGGAAGTGGTTGAAGTCGTCGATATTTTGCGCGGCGGTGGACCGGAAGACCTGCGGGAGCTTTGTCTCCATCTGGCGGGATGGATGCTGTATCTTGGCGGAGCTTCCAAAACCATCGCCGAGGGCAAACAAATCAGTGAGCGCCTGATTTCGTCCGGCAAGGCTTTGGAGCGGTTCCGGAAAATGTTGGAATTGCAGGGCGGCGATGTTCGATCAATCGACAATCCCAAAAAACTTCCGCAAGCGCGACACACCACAACTGTGGTTAGCCCTCGCACGGGATATATTGCGTCGATGCAGTGCGAACAAATCGGCACCGCCTGCGTCATTCTGGGCGGGGGGCGCGAACGCAAAGAAGACTCGGTTGATCCTTCTGTTGGGATCGTGCTGCACAAGAAAGTCGGAGATCGAATCGAAGCCGGCGAGCCGATCGCCACGATCCATTACAACGAAGATTCCAGAGCTGAGCGCGCGAAGCAGCTAATCGTGCAGAGCTGCGAAGTGGCTGAAAGACCGCCGTCGCATAAGAGGCCACTTATCCACAGAGTTATCGGCAAGGCCGGGGAGAACG